>Ga0098052_1000057_pt1 | contig 61094 bp, 128 predicted proteins | sample 15_taG_FD_81591 | JGI IMG/M metagenome (GOLD analysis project Ga0098052, IMG submission 81591) | Marine viral communities from the Subarctic Pacific Ocean - 15_ETSP_OMZ_AT15312 metaG | ecosystem: Environmental > Aquatic > Marine > Oceanic | place: Pacific Ocean | collected 2015-01-18
GACATCAAACGGACCGACCGCTTGGTCTCGGCGATAGCCTCGGCCTGCGTCGACTGGAGCCGGAAGATTTGAGGCCGCATCCGAGCGTAGTCGCCGTTGCCCACTTCCTCAAGCTTGATGTAGAAGCAGGTGTCCTCAAGCTCAGAATTGAGACGCTCAATGAGGCAGGGATCATTGTCCTTGTCCTCGATCGAGTGGAGGACTTTGTGCTCTCCCGGATGGACGAGATCCTTCGTCACAGCGGCGATTTCTTCGAAACAGTCGGGAAGCCAAGACTCAACAGTTGCGGCGTGCGCCTGATCAAGCTCTTCGGCAGTAGGGATGTCGAAAGACCGCTCTTCAGCGGTCCTGATTTCCAGCGGCATAGATGTCCTCGGTTGCGTATGGGAGAATTCTACCCTAGGCAGGACACCGAATGCACGTACTTATGCAACACCCGCATGATATGCCCACCAACGAGCGGGCAGCGGTGAACCAACCGTCAGGCGACCCTGGCCATACGACGGATGCTTCGGGTGAATCTCTTGCTGGACATTCTCAGCGTCAAAATTTTCAAGTGCCCACTCGATAAAGGCGCCTCCGTCGGACACCGAGGCAACATGGGATGCTCCCGAGGCTTGGATTGCTGACCAGACCTCTTCGTCGATGTTTGCCGGAATGTGAACGTTCTCGGGTCCTCCCGAGACGAGCGTTGAACGCCCATCCGGAGTCAAACCAACAACTGCCCAAGGAGTACCGCCCGCAGGGGCTGCAGGAGAGGCTGCAGCCTCCTCTAGGGTCCTTGAGATCTCTTCCTTGATTAACCGCCTAAGACGAGTTCTTGTAAGCTTCACAGTCAAACCTCAGTCTTGAATCTTGGTGGCGGGCTCAAGCCATGAAACAAGCCAGTCCACCGGGACGGGTACGTCAATAAGGGTTTCGACTTCGTGCGCCGTCCACTGATTTCCCGGACCATCCGGGTGCGGGACACCCGAAGCAATCAGTTCTTCCGATGCGGCCTCTGCACCAACAGATCTAATCCAGCTAGATGAAGTCATGCCGTCATCATCAAAGCTGGCAAACGGGGCGCCGCTACTCTTAGCGGTGTCAGAGATCCACTTGTAATAGGTGTGAATGGGCCCGGGACCCGGGTTCTCTTCGTCGATCGACGAGCTCGGAGCACCGTTCATGTATGCGGTGTGAACGTCGCCGTAGCCGTCGCCTCGGAACTCGACCACCCGGGTTTCGGTGAGAGCTCGAGAGAGTTCCTCGCGGATGATCTGCTTGATCTTGTCTTGGGTAATCTTCATGTCTGCTCAAAGTGAATGAGGTTAAGCTTCTTGAGCGTATTCAACGTCGGAGTTGCGCCGCCTGGGCGCCTTGCAACGTAGTTTAGTGGGTGGGTATCCCACCGGGTTCCCTGGCGAATGGCCCAGCCCAGAGCGGCGTCACTGTCGCAGTCGTCTGAGGGGTCATTCGGCGTGATTTGCTCGCCGGGGTTCGGGCCGTCCATGGAATTCGCCGCGAGCAGGTCCTGCAGCATGTCCAGCTGACGAAACTCGAACTCGTGACCTCGACGCTTGAGGTAGAATTCCCAAACCTTGAGGGCGTCAGCTGAGACCGACCAGCGGTCCGCCATCAGGCCGGCATTGCCCGTGATTTCGATGGCGATGTCATAGAGCAGAGGGCCGAAGCCCGAGGCGACGTCTTCCACCTTGGTCGACTCGATCATCCAGGCGCCGTAGCACTGCCCGAGATCTTCGTCATGCTCGGCGATTTGGACATGACCGATGGTGGAGTCGTCGCTGGTACGCAACTCGATGAGCTTTCCGTCCCCTGAGTCTTCGACGACGATGCGCAGCTCTTCATTCTGCATGTCGCTAATGCCCTTGGCAGCCTCTCTGAGAAGCTGCTCACCCTGGAGCTCTTCGCGGATTATCTGTCGCAGGCGACGGGTGTTTAGATGCATGCCTGTTCTCGGTGTCTGCTTCTACATATCCGGGAACTTGGAGAATTCGGACGAAGGACGACCCGGCCAGGTATAGCGCAGAGACGGAATTTTTTCCTGGGCAGATGCTTGTTCGACGACCAGTAGCTGCCGAACGCGGTCAGGTAGGGCATCGATGGGACGACGTAGTCCCAACTCGAAGGTGCAGATTTGGCAGCAGCGGTGGCGGCATGGCGGGCAGCCTGGTTTGTCGGCGGGACGCAAGGAAGTCCAGGATCGAACTGAGTGAAATCGGTCATGTGTCCTCTGGTGTTGCAGCTAAGCTGGCAGTTAAACTCTATCACAAGTACCGCTGCGCATGCACTAGCAGCACTTGAAAAGTTGACCCGGATTTTCTGCAGTATTTTTTGGGCTGCGCGTCGTGGGGAAAGTTGAAAAGCTGCCGAAAAGCTGCGAGGCCCGTGAACGTACCTAACCCCCTCGCCGCTCGCCCAGGGACCCCACTGAGGTTGTATGCGGGCCCCGGGGCGCCCTAGGGCCCGTTTAGGGCCTGGGGCGGGGGCTAGGGCCCCCTTAACATCGAGGGGGCCCTCTAGGGGGGGGGAGCCCCCTAGGGCCTATACGTTCGTTTAGCTGCACGAACGTCAGGACCTAAAGCCCACCTCGTAGCCACGCCTGCCTTTGACAGCGGAGGGTAGGGGTTGACGTATGACGCTCCCTCGTGACCTGCCAGTCAGCGTCCTTCATCGTCTGGTCTTCTCGATGATGCGTTCGATGACAGGGACACCGTGCCCCTCCACGCGGATGGCGTCGACCACCCAGTGCGCTGCGTTGCGAGAGCGAGCACGCACCGTCTTGCGGCGACGCTTCCAGCGCGTGGTGATGAGGTCCTCGATGCGGTAGTGGACGATGTAGCTCTTCATCGCTTGACCCACTCCCATCCGTAGCCGTCTTCCCCTCTCTCTAGGGTGAAGCCACGCGCAGTGAGCTCGTTCCATGTCTCCTCTGCCTCGCGCTCTTCTGCATCGCTCAGTATCACCTGACCTACGTGTTGCAGGTCCCAGTACCGGGAGATGAGCTCGCTGTCTGATGTGTGGTTGCGCTTCATGTTAACTCCTATCGGATGACATAGCCGAGGGAAGTCTCGATGGTCCATCCCTTCTGCCGGAGAGCTTCTTCCACGTCGGTGACGAAGTGCTCGGGATAGTCGTCGAGACCGAGGATTTCCATGGCGTGTGCCATTTCCATCCAGGACACACCGCTCACCTCTTCCATGATCTTCTGCCAGGCGATGTAAGCCGCATCCTCAGGATCAGCGAGCTCACCTTCGTGACTGTTGGTGGTGTAGACGCACGTTTCATCGTTGAGGGATGCGTAGTAGCTGAACCAGCCGTGACCTTCGTTGACGCGAATGAGCTTCATCTGTTCCTCCTGAACTCTTAGATTATACCACTAGCAGCGCATGAGTTGCATGCTACGCCAGGTCACGGAGCACGAGTCGAAGTTCACGAGCATGCTCTTTGCTACGCTGCGCCCAGTATGCCGCTCGCTCTGGCTTGCTATCCTGGAGTTTATTGGCGAGGCTGACACTGTGCTTGTACTTCGCCAGAGCCGAGGTGACTCTATGGATGTTTGCACCCGTTGCCTGCTGCTCCGCTTTCCAGCAGAGAGTGTGGTCCAGATGAATCATCGGCTACCTCTTCCATCGGTATTCGGACCAACCACGTGGAAAACAGTGGTAGACACGGTGAGGTTCGAACTCAATGGAGATCCGACGGGGAGTGGAGAGGAGGATGTCTCCAACCTTCTTAGAGGAGAGACGACGTCCACCGTCAGGTCGAGGAACGTCGTGGACTTCGACCACCTGGACCTCGATGACCCACTGTTTTCCACGTGTGGACCATGGAATGGTGTCGTATTTGAAGTCGAGGACACGGACCTTCTGGTTGTAGAACCAGACGATATCTCCGATCTTGACTTCACGACCCTGAAGGAAAAGACGACGTGACATGATGTACCTCCTTGAACTCAGCTATTATACCTCAGTTCAAGGTACGCTTACACGCCTCGCTTCAGTGCCAGACGTGCCTCGCTGGCTTCATGTGCCCAGTGCTGCCGGCGCTTCTCAGCGCATTCCAGACGTCGTCGCATCGTGCTCAGCTGCCCAGACTTGGTCGCGTCTACCTGGTCGATACGCACGGCCTCTACAGTGACACTGCGGTGGTAGATGATGTCACTGTACGTCTCGTAGTCTGACGTCACCTTCAGAATCACCTCCTGAAGACTGCCCTCGAGTTCCCAGCTCTTGCGCGCACCGGAGAGCTTCCATCGACCAGTGGTGCAAATGGGGTACTGGCTCAGAATACCGCCGCCGACGTAGTAGCTGTCCAGTGTCTGCGCCCAGAGCGCCTCGGTGTCTACTTCTGCGGGAGTCATGTCTCAGTCCGTGAGCAGGGTGATGTACTTGGTGTCTCGACGTGTCAGCGCAAGCGCAATCTGCATCACCAGATCAGCGTCAGCGCCTGAGAGTCCTTCCGCTGCATCCTGGAGAACACAGTTGAGAAGAGAGACCTGATCGTGGTTGACGTAGATCTCTTCCGTCTCGCGCTCTCGCTGCTGCGCCTCGCGACCGTGGCCAATGAGAGCGAGAATCACTTTGCTTACCGGCGGACCGAGAGGATGACACCCTCTCCGAACATGGCAACAGCTTCGTCCTTGAGAAGGGCGTCCTGCACCTGGTCCGAGGACCCGGGGGAGAAGGGACCGAACGGGATGGCGATGCTACTACCCTCAGCCTGAAGCCGGAAGTAGATTTCGCCGTCTGAGCCGATGAACTGAATCGCGAGGACAAGCATGATGTTCTCCTTGAACTCCTAGATTATACCCCGGATTTCAGGTCAGGTGCACGTGAGTCTACCAGTTCTCCACCCAGTCTCGCTTCCAGTTTCGGACGTGCACCTCCCAGGCGCGGTCAGCCTCTTGATGCTTGGCCATCAGACATACCTCGACTGGTGGTAGGCGAACTTCTTCTTGACGTCCGCGATGACGGAGGCACCCTTGCGACCGAAGCCACGGCCCGAGAACAGGACCTTGGCCTCGTCGATGTTGCCCTCGTGGAGAAGGATCCGAATCTTGCCGTCGGCCAGGAACTCCACGGCGACCGAGAGAAACTTCCTCTCCTCGACCACCTTGTCCTCCGTCTCCTTGTAGGCAATGTTGTAGTCACCACCGACCGAGGACATCACACCGACTCGACCGTAGATCTTCCGAGGGACATACCCTTCCGTGAAGCACGAGAGCGTGGTCACCCCACAGCGGACCTGGAGGCGGAGGCAGGTGAAGACGTCATGCTCCGGATCCGCCTTCTTGAAAGCATCGACCACCTTCTGGTGGACCGGCTCACCGACGACCTTGGAGGAAACGAAGACGGCGTGGGGAGAATTCCAGGACATCACTTCACCCACTTGATGGAGTTGAGAACATGGCTTCGGACATCAGCCGGAACGGGAACCTGATCGGCCGAGACCGAGCGAGGCTCGAAGATTCCGGCGACACCGAAGTAGAAGGCCACGAAGCCTCCAATGCTGCCGTAGACGTAGAGAGCTTCGAGGATGCTGGGGTCGATGTTGAGCATGTCTGTCCTCCTGAACTCTTAGATTATACCACAGAGGCAGCCGCGTTGCACGCGTGCTTCCCAAGAATTCCTTCTGGGTTTCTACCCAGCCGAGTTCATCTGAGCGTGTGGATGTCTCTGGGGTGATTGATCTCGAGTTCGTAGCCTTGTTCGTCCAGGACTACGCCAGGTCTGATGACCATTCCCGTGAGTCGACCGCCATGCCAGCCGTTCGCTGATCGTTCGACAGTCACCTCGGTTCCATTGGGAGGCCACTCCCAGTTGTGTCTCACCTGTGGCGGTGGCTCGACACGCAGATGTGCGATAGGCGTACCACACTGACCGCAGGTCTTGCGACGTGCACGGTTGCTCCGGCCGCATGTCTCTTCTGGGCATCTGATGCGCATGCTCTGTCCTAAGGGTGGAGAGCATGGGCGAGAGCTTCGTGAACGGCATCAGTCCAATCTCCGGCGTCACCGGCCGGTGAGCTCAGTTCGTCTCCGCCCTCCCATTCGAACGTGCCGTCCCGATGGACATAGACTGCAGCGTATGCACCGTAGCCGAGGTCCACACCGTAACGGTGGTGCTCAGCACCGGAGTACTCCAGAATGAAGGTGACGTCTACATCCGTGTTGTACTGGTCCGAATGGGTGACCTGAACCTGCGCAGCGGGAGTCTCGAAAGTGATGTCAGCCACGATATTGCTTACCTCTTGAACTCTTAGATTATACCCCAGATCCGGCCTGAGATGCACGCTAGCCCCGGACCAGCCAGCGCGAGTAACGCTTCACTTCCGCGTTGTAACAGTCGATGTGCGTGAACTCGAGCTTTGACCCCACCTTCACCTGCCGCTTGGGAGTCTTGGGCGCGATGGGAAGCTTGCAAAAGTAGCACGTCATGACCAGCTCTAGTAGATGTAGATGATGATGCCCATGCCCCAGCACGAGGCCATGAACAGGGCCGCCTTGATGGCGAAGCCGATGAAGCTGAGCGTTTCCTTGGACATTTCCATGATTCCACCTCTTGAACTCTTAGATTATACCACAGAGGCAGCCAGGTTACACGTGTGCATCCCAAGAACTCCAAAGGCGTTAACCTTCATCGGAGTTCTTGGGAGGGAAGGGGAGCTTAACCGTGAATGGTCAGCGTCTCTTCGTGGATGTCCATGCGGAAGACTCGGACGACGTCCTGAACAGACGGAGCGGCTTCACCGAAACCGAAGCCGCTGGGCTTGTATGGCCGCTGGACGAGAGGCGCCCACTCGGACTCCATGGGCTTGCCGGGGATGACGCCCTTCATGGTGACGCCATCGATGACCTTGGTCACTTCCTTGTCTTCGCCCTTGCTGATGACGCGAAAGTCGAACCGGGCCTCACCCATGATCATCGTGCTCGGGCCGTCACGAGACTCCACGTCCCCCTGCTCGGTCGTCACGGACCGCTGACGGATCTCGATGTGCATCCAGGCGCGTGGACCTCGGAACTGCTGACGGAGAGGGCGCGACGCATCGAACAGCATCTCCTGAATGAGGGGGTACTGCTCGAAGTCAGCGTGCTCGAGGCGCCGCAGCTCGTGGCCGGCGTTGATCTGGTTGGACGTCCATCCGCCATCGAGGGTCTGCTTCATGAAGCTCGTGACGGCCTCAGCGGCAGCCTCAGCCGTGCGGAAGTAGACACCATCCTTGGTGAGAGCCTCGTAGCCCTCAGTGGTGTAGTGGAAGTTCTCGGAGTAGTCCGAAACGGTGAAGAGTGAGAGAGTGTCGGCCATGATGTTGCTTACCTCTTGATCTCTTAGATTATACCCCAGGAGAACCCATCGATGCACGTCAGCCAGCGTAGAAATGCAGCAGGTACTGAAGCGCCGCGCCAACATGGAGACCGACGAGGAGGGCGTAGACCAGGCTGAGAGTTGATCCAGCCTTGACAGCAAACTCAGACTGACGGTTACGCCAGAGGAGAAGACAGCCCAGCAGGATGAGAGCCATCTTGGCGGCCAAGAATCCCCAGGGCCCGGAGAACAGCATCATGCTGTCCATCATGGGATTGACCTCAGTCGTCACCTCTTCTCGGATCCAGAACCAGGTGAAGCCCCAGTCTAGTAGATTGAATGCGACGAGACCGGCGATGGCGGCCTTCAACTTCCGAGGTCCGCTCATCGCAGCACCAGAGAGCTGAAGGGGTTGTGGGTGAGCGGAGAGGCGTCAGTACCCGTCTCCTCGTCAGCGAGGACCGGAGTGGGACTGCCCGTCCACACCACCTTGTGGTCGAGGGCTCGGTCGGTGACCTGAGTGCAGCGTCCCTCCAGCGTGTAGACCCGGCACTTGCGGCAGTTGATGGCATCCGCGATGGAGGCGAAGCCCTCACCACAGGAGCACTCGAAGTGGTACTTGGCCTCGATGTCTGCCATGTACTGCTCGTACGCCATGATCTGCTCCTCGCGCAGGGCCAGAAGGTCGCAGTCACGGATGTCACCCGTACGAAGGTCCTCCGACGCGGCGTTGCAGCACTTGGCCGCGTGACGATGCTCGCGGTAGCACGCGCTGCACTCAGTGCATCGGAAGGGGTGAGCCTGAGGGCCCGTGGTTTCGACCGTGCGACCGTTGACGAGAGCTGTCTTGACCATCTGTAGTTGCCTCCTGAACTCTTAGATTATACCTCACCAGAGTTCAGCTATGCACGCGTCGGCAAATTACTGCCAGCGCGCCGTGACAGTGCCCATCAGGCCCGACATGTTCACCTGCAGGAACCAGTCCTCGGGATACTGCCCACCACGGACGCCCTTGATGGCGTCACAGGCATCGTTCCAGTCCTGAGCGGTCTGACAGTCCAGAAGACTCTGGATCTCGGCCACACTGATGAGCTTCAAACCCCGCTCCTCGGCGTTCCTGGCGCGCTCTTCCTGCTTCTCGATGTCAGCCTTTGTGAAGTAGCTCATCTGATGTCCTGACGCGCGCCGCTATCGGAGTTGACGACGGGGATGGCACGCTCGATCCCGTCGCTGTTGACGATTGTGTCGGCGCCACCCAAGAGGAGGATGATCAGCCCGACAGCACAAAGAAGAGAGACGACAAAGACCACGAGAATCTCGCCAGCCTTGGCGGTCCAGTGCTTGGGAGGTGTCGTGTCTGGGTTATTCACTAGTATGTCTCCTGAACTATGCTATTATACCTCAGGAGCACACCAAATGCACGTCACCCGCACAATGCCTTGTCTTTCCAGTAGGCACGCGAGATTCGTAGCTGAGCGACGAACTCTGCGTCCGTCATCTGTGTGGCTGTCCCGCCATCCTCTTCTAAGTGATTGGCGATGAGGACTCCAGGCGCGATGGGCATCTCATCCTCGAGCGGTGACGCGTTGAGGGAGATGATCTCGTAGTTGCCAGACACAGCTGCCAGAGAGTTGTCTCCATCTTCGGCCAGAAGCTCTGAGCTGTACAGGACGAGGAACGCCGATCGAGCCTTCATCTTGTGACCCGAGGTCCAGACAGCCTTCCGAGGCGTCTCGCCTTCGCGCCTGGCTTCGTAGCAACCCAGAAGCTGGTCACCCGGGTTGAGCTGAACGACCGAGCTGCGGACGCCATGAATCAGTGACGCGTCGATGTCAACAAGGACCACGCCTTCACGGTAGCCCTGACGCACCTTGCCGTAGCTGGACAGCCTGAGGCCCTCGACGTCATAGAGTGACAGCTGGCGGTGTGCATACTCAGCCAGCATCTCCCAGCTGACGCCGTAGAGGCTGCTGAAGCGGCTGCCTTGTGTCTGACGCCGGACGAAGTCATGGATGGCGATTCGCACTAGAGGACCTCACATTCGCGGTAGAGGACGAGAAGCTCGTCCCCGGCGTCGCTCATGACCCAGTAACCACCAAGACCGACGCCGTTCTCGCCTTCGCGAATGACGTCGAGGATTCGGGACGCGAACATGCCGTGTGCCCCGGCGACGGGAAGGTTTTGCATCAACATGATCTGCATCAGAGTTCTCCTCGGTGCCTGAGCTCCTGTCGGATGTGACGTGCGTTGTGCTCGGCAATTCGCGTGCTGCGAGCGTCGAGTGCCCAGGCCTGACCGATGGCGCGCATCTCCTCAATGTGAGCCTCGTGCCTGACCAGGATTTCCTTGAGCTCGGCGGTGGAGCGAGTATCAGCCATGATGTACCTCCTGAACTCTATGATTATACCTCACAGAGCCCAGTCAATGCACGTCTTAGCGAATCCACTGGAACAAGGCGAACATTGCCGCCGACCCGAGCGCAGCCCAGGTCATGCTCCAGATAGGATGCTTACGCCATTACCCCATTGCGGGAAGATCAAAGAAATCCATTACTCCCCCTGGAGCGTGATGGAGGACATGGGGACACGCAGCGAACAGTTGCTGAACGAGTCCCAGACCGAGCAGCTGTCGGTCTGCACGATGGCGTACTTCTGCTTCACGTCAGTGACCGTTCCCGTGAGGGTGGTCTGCCACCGCTTCCGGCCTCGGCCCTGAGGGATGCCGCCCGGGAAGGAAACACGCGACCCTTCCCGGAGCTGGCCCTTGACGGACATCGCCTGCAGGCTTCGAACCTGCTTCAGTCGAGCGATGACGTACCGGTTGAGTCGCCGGAGCTCCTCTTCGTTGCCGCACACGTTGATGTATTCGAGGACGTCGGTGTTGGTGGTCACAGGCTGGCTCACTTGGTGGGGGAGAAGTAGTTGGCGACAACATCGGCCTTCATGTCGATGATGAGGGCGTCGACCTTGTCAGCCGGAAGAATCACTCCCAGGATGATGGTCGCACCCAAAACGGCGACGAGGAAGTAAGTCACCATCTCGCCAATGACGGCCTTGAAGCTTTCGATCATGTTGTTGTCCTCCTGAACTATGCTATTATACTACCACTGCTGGACAACTTGCACGTGAAGTGCTTACATCCTCGCGTTGGCGACGGCCATGGGCACGAAGATGAGGATGGAGATGGTTGAGGCGACGATGTTCATGGGATCCATGTTGTTTCCTGCGAGCTTGAAAGTTGATTAACCGAACGAGAGGACCTGGACGCCCAAAGTGACGCCGTCCCCCACGCAAATGTCAGAATCGAAGTCCACGTCGGCCGTGACGACTCCGAGCTTGATGATCTCTGCCTCTCGCACATGCTCACGTGCGATCAGGTCAGACATCCTCTCAGTGAGGATGAGTTCGCCCTCCACTGCAGCAAGTGCAGCTTCAGGGCTGGGGGCCACAACGATGGCATCGACGAAGACGTCCGAGACGCGCCAGATGTACTTGGTCATTGTGACCTCCTGAACGCTGCCATTATACTACAGCAGCGTTTGAAATGCACGAAGCAACGAAACTAGTAAGCCGCTTCAGGGGAGCCGAGACATGGCCTGATCGGCCACGCACTGGGCATCGAGAAACTTAGCGTCCAGCTCACGGGCCCGACGAAGGTCGCCCCGATGAGCAGCACCTCGGGCTGCCGTGTCGTACAGATCAGCCAGTGCCGCGTAAACACCAGCTTCCATCTCAGCATCGAGCATCGCTGGATTTGGACAGCTTCCGTTGAAGATGTTGCGGGCGATACGTGCGTCGTCGAGGGCGATGACCATGTTGTCCTCCTGAACTCTACGATTATACCCCGGATGCGTCTCTCGATGCACGCAATCAGGACAGGTCGTTCATCACGCGGTCATACTCGCGCGCCTGGAAGAGCTGCATCGTGGTGTGTAGGACGAACTGCCCATTCACCTGAGGGAGGACAACTGCAGCGAGACCGACCTCCATGGAGGAGTAGTCGCTGTCAGTCTCAGACCGGCGCGCGACGATGATGCGGCTGTCCTTGCAGTAGTAGTGATCCACCTTGGCACCGCCATTGACTGCCGCGCTCTCCGAGGTGCCCATGAACTCGCACATGCTGCAGTCGTGGGTGTATGCCGGCTTAGCCCGACGCTCTCGCTCTTCAGCCAGCTCCTTGCACCTGGTGCAAGGGTAGCTCGACCCGTTCCAGTAGTACCAGCCGTTGGTGCACCGCGAATCACCACAAGAAAAGTTCATGTTGTCCTCCTGAACTCTACGATTATACCACACCTGAGGTGGCGTTGCACGCAGATGAACTTAGTACTGCCTGTCCTCCCTGGTGTCAGATTTAAGGTTGGATGTGTTTCCACCCATCTCACCCAAATCTACGCAACACCAGAGGTAGGCTGCCTCTAAGTCCTTGAAATCAGATGGGCGCGAACGAAGCTAAGACCTTGCAATCGTTCACTTCTTGCGGGGCATGGAAACCGTAACCTTGAAGGTTTGGTCTCCGTCGCTCACCCAGATGACGTTGCTGCCGTCACGCTCGATGCTGTCGACTGTCCGGTCTCCCAGGCCAATGGTAGCTGCCATGTGGTCGGTGAAGGAGCGCTTGCTCCAGCGCTCTCCGATCTTGGCCTGACGTGCGACAGACGCAGAGGCAGCTGGTTGGTCGGATGCCTTGGCGATCCCCCACTCCACAGCCAGTTCTTGCTTCTGCTTCACCAGTGCTTCCTTCACGGCCTGGTCGATGTCCTGGATGCGCTTGTCGTGCGCACGCTCCAGGTTCTTGCGACTGCGTGCATCGCGGTCGAGTGGATCCTCGGGTCGGCCCCGGTCTCGAATCTCCAGCTGGAAGGTCGGAAGCGACCGAGGACCGAAGTTCACCAGCATCAGCTTCGGAAAGCCAGACGCAGACCGGTGAGTGTAGCTGATTCGTCCACCATGCTGGTCAACGAAACTGAGCATGTCATCGCGGAACGCACCCGCGGTCATCTCAAGCTTCAGGCGCTTCGACGCTGCTGCTGTTTGCTTCTTCCGAGCCATCAGTCGACGTCCAAATGCAGTGCCTGTGCACGCTCGTCGTCCTGTGCCTTCTCGATCAGGTCAGCGAGCTGGCGGAGAAAATCGGGATCGTCCAGGCTTCCGCGAAGGCAACCCTCAGGACCGTTGATTTCGCGGGCCACGGCATCATCTTCGAACTCCTGGTACGGAGCCGGAGTGGCGTAGGCCGAGACTTCAATTCCACAACCAGTAACGATTTCCATGTTTGTCCTCCTGAACTCTTTGATTATACCACCGATGAGCGTGCAGATGCACGCTACGAAGCAGTGACTCCGAGCCGGTCGCGGAGGATCGCGCAGACCTCGCTGTGCTCCGGGCTCTTGAAGGGGAAGAAGCCACGCGCCCACCACTCCACAGCCTCGAGGCTGAGAGCCGTCGAGTTCTTGCTGTAACGCCAGTGAGCAGCAACCGTCGCCGCCCAGGCGATGACGTCATCCACCTTGGTGCTGGTCAGCTCGATGGGACACTTGCCCGAAGGGATCACGGTGACGTCCCGGACCGTCCTGCCAGCTCGACAGGAGCCAGCGAGCACAGGAACCGACTTGGCACTGGGGCCAGCAGTCGGGGTGGAAGCCTTGGACTTGGCGCCGAAGACAGCAGCGCAGACCGGGCACTTCTTGCGCCCCGCCCCGATGATGACGTCACATGAGGAGCAAGGCTTCCGGCCTCGCTTCAGCTCGCTGTAGGTGCCGGGAAGAGTGCCGGACTCGGCTCGTCGACTCATCATTCGCTGTTCTCCGTGTATCCCATCATGTAGTCGTCGTTGTCGGGATGCGCAGGCCGCTGACCCGCAATGGCATCCCACTTGCCCATCTCGTACATCAGCGCAGCGCCTTCGAATTCCATTTGTCCTCCTGAACTATGCAATTATACCTCGCCTGAGGTGCTAATTGCATGCGGGAATGAATCAGCCGTGCGTGATTTCGCGAGCGACGTAGCCGAGCTCGTCTGCCTGAGCGTAGATCCGGTTGATCTCGTCCTGGTACTCGAGCCGGAAGGGACATGCGTCCATCCGCTCAGCCATTTTGGTGAGAGCGTCCCGCCGCTCTTCGATGGCGCCTACGATGAGACGCATGACGTCGTCATAGAGCGGCTGGCCATCCGCATCTTCAGCGGCGTGAACGACATTGTTGACCAGGCTGTTGAGCTTTGACTCGTTCATTACGATCCCAGGTAGACGATGAGACAGAGGAGCAGGCCCGAAGCACCCAGGCCGCCGTACACGATGAAGATGAGCTTTAGGAATTCCTTGTCGCGTCTGGTCATCAGTCGCCTCCTTGAACTCTTAGATTATACCTCACCACAAGGGCAAGTTACACGCTTAGTGTCATGTTGGCTCGATGTCAGTCGTGGGACAGGTGATGTCGTCACCGGTGCGCCAGTAGCGTGCTCGACCGTCCTCGTAGGTCCGACACTTGGGATGACAGACCTCGCCCTCAGGAGTGCCGATGAGACACTCTCCATCGGCAACACAGGCTTCGGGAGAGCAGTCGATGACGACACAGTGCTTGATCTCTGGCTGGTCGAAGCCGAGAAGCATCATGAGCAGAATCATGCGCGCCTCTTGATGTGAGCAGGACTGACAACGCCGATGACGTCCAGGACACCGCCGTAACGGTACGCGACATCAAGGCGACCGTCGTGGTGCACGAAGACGACGACAGCCGGGAGCCAGATACCCTCCGGCTTGCTGCCCTCCGCGATGTCGTACAGGACGAGAGTTCCTTCCTTCATGCTGCCACCTCGGACTGGGAGTTGAGAACCGTGATTTCGCCATTGGCCAGCGCCGTGATCTGGCGGCTGTGCTTGAGGGCGATGCGCCGGGCTCGGTCGATGGGCTGCTCACCGTTCTTGCAGTAACGGTAGAAGATGAAGCCTGCACGCCGGTCCGTGAGGGACTTGGGGTCGTAGACAACCTCGTTCTGGTCATCCATGCCGAGTAGCCAGCGAGCGAAGCGAGTGCCCGCCTTGGCGTCCGTGCAGCAGAAGCCCAGGTCGTTGTCGTACTTGGTGTCGGCCTGCTCCTGTTCGTCCATCGTCTGGAGCTCGAAGAGTCGGATGATGGCTCGCTCGACCGCAGCATCGCTTCGGCTGAGGTTCGCATCGAGTTGGGCTCGGGTGTATGCCATGTTGTCCTCCTGAACTCTTAGATTATACCTTACGAGCCGGTGCCTTTGCACGCTTCACGGGCTTCATTTCGCACACGACGCAGTTGCCCGTGCAACTGTCATGTTCCTGCTTACGACCACAGTCTCCGCAGAACCGGACGAAGTACTCATCATCTCGAGTGCGAGAAGGTCGGCGACGGGACGAGTAGCTGAAGCGCATGATGTATCTCCTGAACTCTTAGATTATACCTCATCTAGCACGCGAGATGCACGTGCTACTTGACGGTATGCTCCTTGATGGTCATGAAGTCCACGTCGTCCGACCACCACATGCTCTCGGACCGGCGCTCCCAGATCTGACCTTCCTCTCCAGCTTCTTCCACACGCTCGGCCACCGCAGCAACCGCACCCTCGAGAGTGGCGAACACGCCCACGAGCCAGCTGCCTTCGCTCCGCTCGCCCTGCATGAGAATCCAAACCGACATAATTCCTGACCTCCTGAGTGAGGGAATGCTTATCCCTCCGAACTCTTAGATTATACCTCACTAGTGCTGTTGGTTGCACGTGAGGTGCATAAAAGTAAGGCCACGTACAAAGACGCAGCCTACCTCTGGCGTTGTGTCAGATGTGTTGCCACCCAACAAGTGCTCAGGAAGTTAACGCCAGAGGTAGGCTGCTCCTAAGTGGTTGAAATGTCGATGACCGCTGGGTGAGCCAAGGCCTTGAAATCGTTGCTAAGACAGCGCGAGAGCTACCATTGCGCAAACGGAGATCAGGTAGGTGCCGTACACAATCGCAAGGAAGTGCCGGTCGACCCATCGCCTAATCAGTTGCAGCAAAGGACACCGAACTGGACGTCGGGTGCATCCTTCACCAAGACACCTGACTGACGTCCTGAGAAGTTCATGTCAGGGTCCGCAGCGTACGTGTCCGCGTAGTTGAAGTCGTCCGCGTGGGGAGTAGGGAGCGAGGTGTCACACGTCCCACCCAGGTAACCGTGGTCATTACTCCCAGCGATGGAGTCTACGCTTCCGTGGTGACCGCCAGCACCCACCTCGTTGGACCGATGGTACATCGCGCAGTCGTCGACGCTCAGGTCGTTGTGTCCGCTGTCCATCACACCCAGGTAGATGCCGTTGTCCACCGCGCTGAAGAGGCTGTTCCGAGCGATGAACTCGTCGTCGCCGCACACGTGCCAGCCTGGCTCGCAGACATCGAGTGCATCCCGAAGCTGCGTCCACCCATCCGTGTCGCAGAAGACAATGTCATCCCGACCGAAGTCAGCATCATCATTCACACTTGAGCATGCGGGACCCATCGCTTCCCAGCTTCCCGTGTCCTCGGCAATGTCCTCGGCGGCAGTATCACTCAGCACGTCGCCGTCCATGACGACCGTTCCCGCAGGGGACACGCCGCAAGCGGTGAGTCCGAGAGCGAGAAGAGCGTAAGTGATGGGTCGCATGTTGAGGTCCTTAACGAAGAGTCTTGAATGTTCATAACAAAGGCATTGTACACCAGGAGGGGACACGTTTACACATATCCCCTCGCTCAGTGCTTAGGACTCCTGAGCCGTGAGGCTGCTCGTGGGAGCGAAGTACTCCTGACCGTGGGAATCCACCACCAGGGTCCAGCCCGAAGTGGGGTTGCCCCAACCATCCGAGAACCGTGCCCGGCCGCGGACGACCTTGAAGGTCTCACCCGCGAGAGCCTGACGGCCCGTGGTGGGGTGCTGGAGCTTGGTGTCGCCACCACTGGTCATGCCCTTGGAGTAGTCGCTGGCCCGCCAACGCTCGCGGTCGGCCTGGTTGATCTTCCGGCGAAGAGTCTGCCAGCGAGAGGGGTTGGTGACGGCGACGATGTCGTGCTTGTGAAAACCCATGTTGTTCTCCTGAACTCTTAGATTATACCTCAATGAGGCGTGCTGATGCACGCCTCGAGCACAAAGTCTAGAGGTTTTCGAGAATCTGGCGAGTCGTGGTAATTGTCCCGTAACCCCCCTCATTGGCGAAGAGAACCTTGATGCCTTGAATCTCGCCCCAAGTGATGGGGCAGCAGGCGTTGGGGATGTTGCTGCCATCACCAGTTGACATATCGCAGAGTGCCTCGTAGAGATCTGGCGTGTCTTCGTTGTCAATGAAGCGCAAGTCTTCCAGCTTGACGCTGAATGCAGTGGCCTGGACCAGCACTGCATCTTCCAGATCTGGGTAAGAGCTAACTTCTTCGATGTAGTCTGCTGGGAGAGGGAGCCAGTTGAGTTCGCGAATTTCCATGTGTTCCTCCTTGAACTCTCTTATTATACCTCAGGCCAGCTGGTCGATGCATGCGTCGGGAAACAAAAAGGCGACCCGAAGGTCGCCGCCGCATTTCCATTCTCCTCTCAAGGCAGGGAGGTGAGGTGACGACCGGTTTTGTTCGAGGAGGTTGGTCGTCACCTCGGTACGGGGCTTCCGTACCATCCCTTGAGCTTCACCCAATGGGTGTTGCTCGTGCTTGCCTGTCCATCAACTGAGCATGATCGGCTCCCTGGCAGGGGATGCCTTAACTCTTCTCTTCTACTACGCCTGGGTGGCGCTTTGCACGCCTTCTTCCTTTTCGCAGTCAGGCGCGTCTTCGCAGTGGGTGTGCTTGTTCGGCTTGAGCAGGCCGCGGAGCCAGTAGCCAAGGAAGCTTCCGCTCCCACCGACCATGGCCACGATGCTCATCAGAATGGCAGCTTCTTGGGGACAGAAGTGCATCAGGCGTCGTACCCGTAGGCTTCCAGTCGAATGTCGCTGTGCTGCTTGAGTCCAGCAAGGTCGTGACAGAGCTGAGTCGACAGCTTGATGAGCTGACCCAGAATCTCCATCTCTTCGCCGGTCGGCGGGTCAGGCATCTGCTGCCAAGCCCACTCGCCCATGCCGTAACGGCTCATGTTGCGCTCCATCTGGAGCTCGAACTGCCGCTGGCGGAGGCGCTCGATTTCGGCTTCGAGGACCGGGATGCGCGGCGCAACCTTCTGGTACGACGTCGCGAGCTGAAGACCCAGCCCGAAGTTGTGCGAACGAGCGTGTGCCTTCGCCATGGACGCTTCGCCCGTCACAGGCGGTCCTTGCCCTTCTCGAAGCGGCGCTCCAGCCAAGGCAGCTCGGCGAAGAGTTCGTTCCAGCGAGCGGGAGTGATGCCCGACACCAGGAATTCCCGGTCCTGAGCGTGGAGGTAGCCAAGCGCGTTCTGGATGAGCTCGCCGGCCAGCCAGGCTGCGACGTCCTGCTCGAACTGCTCCTGAGAGGTACCTTCGGGGAGCTGGATCTCGTGAGTCTGCGGCGAGATGACGCAGCGGGAAACCAGCATGCGGTTGGCAGGGAGCCGGCGAGTCTGGATGTCGATCATGTGTTCCTCCTTGAACTCTCTTATTTTACCACGCCGAGAACTAGATTGCACGCTGTACTTGATTCTTTAAGAACTCGTCCGGGTGGTTACAGATGCGAGTTCTTAAAGGACCTTCGGCAAGGCATCAGCCTTCCAGGTCAGCTGCTTCCAGGGCGGACTCAGCATCAGCATGCGCCGACTGGAGGTCCTCCAGGAGCGACCGCAAATTGCACACGTCGGCGAAGCAGAGCTCGAGCTCGATGAGCGCGCCGTTCTTCAGGATGTTCACCCGCGAGATGACATCACGATTGATGTGGTCGTCGGTGTAGATGACAGCACCCACCTCGACGCGGCAGGGCTTGGAGAGGGGACCGACGGTTGCGATCTTGCGAGGGATGTTGGGGCTGCGAGCCATGTCTTCTTCCTGGGTCAGGAGCGGATTTCGATGGAGACGGGGAACACCGGGTCAGTGGTCGTCCACTCCTTCAGCATTCGGTCGATGAGGACGTCGCACGTGAAGACCAGTTCGGGCCCTTCGGTCGGGTCGGTCGAGACGTAGAAGGTCGAGAAGTAGGGTTCCCCGTCGATGTCGACGTGAGCGAAGATGCCCTCGACGACCGTCACACCATCATCCTCGCGGACCTGCGTCACGTTCCCCAGAACGGCGCCCTCCTTGAAGTCGTCCGAGTCGATGGTGACCTGGTCGTAGGGCTTGAAGCTGTTGAGGTAGTCAACCGCGTCAGGCGCAGCATCCGAACTGAAATCAAACAAAGTGTGTCCTCCTTGAACTCTTAGATTATACCCCGGATGAGGCATGCGATGCACGCTAGCCAGCAGCAACACGCTGGAGAAGGGCAGCGAATTCGGGGTCCTGCACCAAATCGAGGAGCCAGTCAGACTGCTTCTCGTAGACCTCGTCTTCCCAAGGCTGTTCGCTGTATCCCAGACCTGACGCGTCTTCGCCGAGCCAGTAGTTTTCGCAGTCACAGTACTCGTCGCCCGTCTTGACCGTCCGGAGCCTGCCCGTGAGGTACTGGCCGAGGTGCATGGCCTCGTGAACCAGAGCGAGGAGCGTTTCGCTGGAGCTCCCGCCCCGGAGACCGATGGTCCATTCGTGAGCGTCAGCGGAGTCGGCCGTGTCCGTGTACCAGCAACCGCCCATGACCTGGTCGCCTTCGTGCCGCATGTCGGCTAGCGAGACCACCGAGACGTCGACGGCCCCACAAATCTCCTCCAGTACGGCTGCCATTGTTCCAGCTGAACCGGTGAAGTCGACGGGAATCTCAGACCCGTCCCTGAAGCTTCGGTAAACGACGTGATGGATGATGGACGTGAAGAGCTCGTCGACCAGCGGATTGTCGAAGCTGGTGATGATACGCATGAAGCCTCCTGAACGCTTCCATTATACCTCATCCCGAGAGCGAATGCACGCTACTCGGGAGGAAGGTCGTCAAGCAGATCGAAGTACTCGAACTTGTTGTTCTCGGCTGCCAGGCGAATCGCGCACGCCTGGGAGAGAGTGCCGATGGCGCAGTGCTTGGGCACGCTCATCTCGTTCTCGTCGCGGTCCAGGCCCCAGTAGTTGTCGTCACCGGGAGCGTCGCAACACGAGCACGTGGGGTTCGTCTCGGGGAGACCTGGGTGCCAAACGTCCTTCTGATCGAAATCAGACCACACCCACTGAGGAGCGTAATCTGCGGCAGTGACACCCTTCGGGTAGTTGGTCGGTCGGGGCATGATGCGTGTCCTCCTGAACTCTACGATTATACCACAGAGCTAGGAGGTCATGCACGCGGCGGGCGCTTAGGCCGCCACCTCCGCGGGAGCGGAATCCTCGGCGTCGGTGCAAGCGACCGCGAGGATCTTCTGCATCGAGAGCTCTCGGACCACGAGGCCGTAGGCATCCTCGCTCTTCAGGCCGTCGCCGTACTCGTTGACCACCAGGCAGTAGGTCGAGCCCTTGCCGTACGCGGCGACCACGGCCAGCTCGGTGCCCGCCTCGAGGGTGACCCACGAGCCCTTGGGCTTGCCGCCCTCATCCATCCCGGCGTGACGGCCGTTGTCCGCGAAGCAGCGGTTGAAGGGGTCGTAGAAAGCGGCCTCGCCCTGGCCAGCACGGAAACGGACGGAAGCGAAGAGGGTGAGCACGAGCATGTTGTTTTTCCTCGGGATCGGTTGGCGGGGTCTGTCCCTTCCAACTCTTAGATTATACATCGGATTGGCCTCGACTTGCACGAGGCCGAGATTTTAGACGAATCCACCATGCTCGACGATGAGCTTGAAGAAGCAGCCGTCAGCCTGGATTTCCATGACGAGCGTTTCGCCGCCGTTTCGGGCGAATTCGGTCTCGCAGAATTCCATCAGGTCCCACTCTTCGCCGTCGAACTTGGGGACGATGTAGTTGCGAGCGAAATTCGTGCAATACGTGGTGTCCTCCAGTGCAGCCTGGAAGGCGATACGAGCATTGGACTTGCTCAACTCAGTCTGAAATGCTTCACGAGCAGCTTCAGCCACCTTTGCGGTGGCTTCGGCTTCACGGCGAAGGATGTCGAGCGTCGGACGAGTGGTCATGCGATTGTTCCTCCTTGAACTTCTAGATTATACCTCATCGAGCACCTGTGATGCACGTGACCCTGATACTAGTCGAGACGACCCGAAGGTCGTCTCGAAGGCTGCTAGTTCTGTTCAGGAGGTGTCCGCGCAGCCCGTACGTTTGGAAATCTCGTCGCCGGAAGATTCGAACTCCCGCTCACCCAGAGATTTGGCTCCCTCTGCTCCTCGCGGCCGAGGGGTCGGCCCATTATGGGGGCCAACCGGAAGGAATCTCTAGGCTGCCGCCTGGCCGTCGCCAAGCATTGAGGTGACGCCTTCTCCTATACGAGCCGGCCAAAGCTCAGGAGTCGGTTCCATGTCACACGACGTTAAAGGTTGAAATGGCGGGTTCCACAGGACTCGAACCTGTGACATCCTGATTAACAGTCAAGCGCTCTAACCAACTGAGCTAGGAACCCTGGAGATGAATTGAGGTGAGCGTGCAAGCTGCGGTCATCCCGACCGTCTAGCTCAACGATTATTGAGTCGTCCGCATGGCGCCTGCTTCGGACTCTACACTGGCTACAGTCTTCCCACTTTGACGAGGGCCTGTACACCATTGTGAGCTTACCCGCTCACCTCAATACACCTTTCGATGCTTCGTCTTTCGACGATACTTGGTCTTGTTTCGCTGGACCGTGTGAGGTCCTCCCATCCAGCCAGCAACGGTTGCTCCAGGGGAAGCGAAGTACTCCTCCCGGTCAATCCGCCCTTGAGCCTTGGACGCGTCCTTCTGAGCCTTGGACCTGCCGTCTTCGCGCCGTGCCATGTTGTACCTCCTGAACTCTTAGATTATACCTCAGGCTCAGGGGTAATTACACGTCGCTTGAGTTTTTATCGACCGGTTGACAAGAAGACGATGGGACGAACAGCCTTGTGACTCACGTAATCCTTCTGGATCTTCATGTGAGGAAGGTCTTCCTGCGTGGTGCGCTCGGTTTCGCCGTCGTCGAAGAGCACGTCGTACATGGGAACCACGCGGCCGGCTCGAAGGCCCTCAAACGAGCCCTTGTGCCGGAGGACGATTTCCTGTTCCGGTGCGATGCCAGCGGCGTGACAGTCGGCGACGAAACTCTCAAGATCTGCTAGGGTCATGCGGTTCCTCCTGAACTCTGCTATTATACCTCACTGGAAGTACATATTCCATGCCTTAGTACATGGAATATTCGGCGTACTCCATGAGCTCACACATCTCACCGAGCCGAGCCCGAGTGGCATTCTGCGAGAGGAGTTCCCGTACGATCTCCTTGTAGTCGGCGCCGGCCTGCATGAGCTCAACCACCTGCCAGTAGAACTTGTTCCAGGTGGCTCCTGAGTTGTACTCGTCCATCTGGTTGAGGCCGAGGTCACGGGAGAGCTGCGGAAAATCGTCGACGTTGAGGTCGGGGTTCATAGTGTCCTCCTGAACTCTAAGATTATACCTCAGGCTGAGCCTGAGATGCACGCGTCAGAGCCAAACACCGAGCGACCACGAGTTGATGTTCTCGATACCGAGGAACGGGTCGATGGCATGGAGGCGCTTGTTGAGCTTCTCCTGGTTGGTGTCACCCATGTAGACCTGCTGGTTCGAGATGGGATTGTAGACCGTCGAGTAGGTGCTGAGGTAATCGTACCCGGCACCGTCGTAGGCAACAACCACGTGGTCGTCCATGATGGTGACGGTGGTGTCCGCGAACGGATCCTGGTACTTGATGTTGATTTCCTTGCACATCTTTCGTTCGATGGCACGCTTGTGAGCGATCCAGTCGTTGAAGACCTTGGCAATCTGGTCGAGCTTGGTAGCCATGATGTCCTCCTGAACTCTAAGATTATACCTCACGACGAGGTATCAATGCACGTCAACGCTCAGGAAGGGGAGGAATTCCGTCGACCTTGTCAACCTCCCGAAGCTCGGCGTCGGTCGGACAGATCCAGTCGACAGGACCCACGAGACAATCGGGAATCCAGTCCCAGGCCCACATCCAGAACGCGAACCGGATTCGAAGAAGGAAGATTCGCATGGCTGCTCCAGATTTTGATGGGATGTGTTTCCACTCATCCCAAGCTGATTAGCCGCTCCAGAATGGACGGCCAGCTCTAAGTGGTTGAAATCAGATGAATACCCACGCCAGCTAAGTGGTGGGCATCATTGAACTTAGCCCCGCCGGTCGAAATTCAGGTTGTAGACCAGCAGCTTCCTGCGAGAGTTCGGGTCCTGGACTTTGAGGTTGTCCTTGAAACCGTGCTGGCGGATGATCTGTGCCACATTGAGGGACACATACGACATGCCCACGCCAGGCCAGGGATTGACCTTCAGCGTCGTCCCGTCTGGATGCAGACGACCGCTGATGATCCCGTACTGCCGGACCAGGTCAACCCGACGGGCCTTGCACTCGGGCTGCGACTTCCACCAGTCGAGCAGCTGCTGCTTGAAGGTCCCCTTCGGCCGGGGACAGGGCGTCTCGAGCAAGCGGTCAACCTCTGACTCCGGAAGGCCAATCTTGGCGGCTGCATCCAGGGCCTTGGCCAGGCCGTCAGCGGTGAGGTACCAGGCCGACTTGACAGGCCGCTTGTAGGTCATGCCGCCAGCCGAGGGCCGCTTGCCTCGAGCCGAGAAACTCATGAACTCGACGGTGCACTTGGCCTCGTCCTTCCACAGCTTGCCGAAGTACTGGCCACAAGGGGCGAAGTATCGGGCACAGAAGTTGGACCGAGGGTTGTCCCGATGCTGGATGGGGAAGCGGTACTGATGGAGCTTCCCGAGGTAGAACCGGCCTGACTGACCGGGGCGGATCAGCATCTGAAGGGCGAGGTATTCGAGGTTGTTGAGCTTGCAGTTGGCTGCCATGTTGTCCTCCTGAACTCTTAGATTATACCTCAAGACAAGGCATTGATGCACGCTTGTCGACTAAAGATCGTTCCAGCAGATCTTGACCTCGGCCCGGACGTCTCCGCCATCACTGCACATGCCGTCGACGCGGAAGACAACGGACTCGTGCCCCAGCAACCGATCTGCAGGCAAGATCTCGACGCTGCACTGCTCGAGCTCTCCCACGTGTGCCTCGACCGTCGCACGAATGAGCTTCTGAGTGGCTTCACTTGCTGACGCACCAAACCAAGTAATCATAGTGTCCTCCTGAACTCTACGATTATACCTTAGGCTCAGTCAGGAATGCACGTCGTGCCGCGATGTTCTTCCGGTACCCACGTCCAGTCGAAGTTGATGGTCATCGGCGAAGCGTCGATGCAACGACCACAGCAGTCGTGACTGCACTGCAGATTGCGACGAGGAGCAGGTTGTCTGGGTCATGAGTCGCGGTCCAGGCGAGGACCACGAGGTCGATGAAGAGGCAGAGGACAATCAGAATCAACGGTCTTCCGGTGCAATGAAGTCGAGGTGGAGGAAGGCGAAGAGCGCCGACTCGTTGGGCATCGGGTGCATGACACCGGACAGATCCCTGAAACCGTACTGGCTCAGGCTGTATCCCATGGTCTTTGCCCGACGCCGGAGCTTGATGTTGTGGTGTGCCGAACCCGTCCACATGAGGAGCTGCGAACCCCAGTTCTCGTCGGTGGCGACGTAGAACTCCACCTGGACACCCTTGAAGAGGCCAGTGCGTGCCACGTTCCCGTTCTTGTGGCTGCCGAAGTGCTCGAGGCACCAGGAATCGAAAGCCTCGAGGTCGACCGGAATCAGGACGATGTCCATGTCTCCCGAGTCTGCCTTTCCGCGGCGGTAGGAGCCAGCCAGTCGAGCATCGGTCGGGATGGGACAAGAGTCATTCGCATCCAGCTGGCCAATGGCGATCATGACCTCGCGGTACAAGACTTCCGCCTCTTCCCGGGTCACTCGCTTGCCGTCGTACTTCTTTCCACCCATGAATCTGTCCTCCTGAACTCTTAGATTATACCACAGAGAGAGGTCAGTTGCACGTCAGGTGAGGCTCTTTTCGTGCTCCCTTGAACCGACCGCGCCTGATGAGGCTGCACTGGCAGGCGGTGATGTTGCACCGCGTTACGCCCTTGCCCGGAAGAATCTTGTCAGCAGCCACAGCAGCACCCATCTGTGCACTTGACGAAGCCACAGTGGCGGCAGTGCTTGGTGTGTTCGTTGTCCTTGTTAATCCAGTTGCCATCATACTTGATGCAACCTTCCCGCACGATAACAGTTCCGCCGTGCCAAGGACTGCCGACAGCGTTGATCCGAAATCCGTAGTGGTCATTACTCTTGCGATACTGGCCTCGGCCAAGGTGACCGCACGCATCGAAGATGACCTCGTGCTTGTCATACACCGTGGCGATTCGGGTTCGATGCTCACGAGGCTTAACCATTCCAGGATGAGCGGGATCCTGCTCGGGCCAAAAAACCAAGACTTCGGCACCTGCGGGAATCTCAAACATGCTGTCTCCTCAAAAGACGAGAGTGGCGGTGTGCTTCTTGCCCAGGACCTTGTACGTCCCCTTGAGCTTCAGCTTTCGCTTTGCCACGTCGACCTGAGTGTCGACCTGGACATCGGAGACGGCAGCCTGGACTGCCTTGGCTGCCAGCTTGAGCCACCCCATCAGACCGACCAGTCGATGAGCCAGCGCACCCACAGTCGCCGCACGGCCAGGGAGACCATGTCGCAGATCTCGTCGAAGCCCGGGCTCCGGTCCGGGTCGTCGTCGTCACAGTCCGCGTCAACGGGTGAGCCATCGCCATCCACATCATCGAGGTCCGACCCGTCGCAGTCCCTGGGCTTCCGCTTCATGGCCTTGAGCTTGGCGTAGACCTTGGGGAAGTCGTACTCGAGGTCGTCGATGCTCTCGAACGCGTACCCCACCACCCCGCATGCCATCCTCCCGACGTAGTTCTTCACCTCGTAGGCGATGTTTTCGGCGATGTTCTTGTCTACGGGCATGTTGGCTCCTGAGGTGCGGCGGGGTGAATCCCTTCCAACTCTACGATTATACCATTTCTGGCACGTCGATGCACGCTACTTCGGCCGTCGACTCAAAATGTCGGCGGCGATTTCCTTTTGTGCGGCCTTGATCCGCTCCACGAACTCCTCGCACTCGTCGCGGGTGCCACCATTTGGAGACCACACGTCCTGAATGCGGAAGTTTCCCCAGAGGTTGGTGTAGCCCACCTCGCAGACCTCTCGACCAGCCTCCTTGAAGAGATCAGCCCTACTTCGAACAGCAAAACCCATGTCTAGTTCTCCTTGACCATCGAACAGGCCGAGATGAGATTGGTGAGGTGAGGACAGTCCTTGGGATCCGTGAGGAACTTTCCGATGTTCCGGAGGTGGTTCCGAGTCTGGATCCAGCGGTCGTTGTCTTGGAGATCCAACTCTCCGATGGTCCGGATCGTGAGGAGAATTCGGAGGTAGTTGTAGATTCCGTCCATGAGTTCCGTCTTTTTCCAATGTCCGGGAATCGAGCAGATTCCCGTGGAGTTGCCGATGTCATTAGTGAGGGACTTCTCGAGGAGGATCTCCAAGTTCCGGAGGTGGGGCTTGAGGTCCTGGTTGGTGAACTGGCCCTTGACCCACTTTGCATGTCTTCCGGTCTTTTTCTTGGAATTTCTCTGGTTGATCCGTTCCTTCTCACTCTTGACGAGTTCCGGATCATAGACTATGGTGTTTTTGTCATACCGGACAAAGAAGGAGTCACCAATGTGACCCCGGTTGGAGTTGAGGCGAGTGTGCCGCAGCAGACCAGACCGACCGAAGTAGAGGGGAAGACCTGGGACGGACTTGCATGCATCAAGAACCGAAGTTCCCTGGGTAGGCTGGAGGGTTCCGTTGACCTGGACCGAGCGGCCGAAGTCGTAGGTCTGAAGGTAGGTGACCAAGTCCGAGGGAGCCGGATGGCGGTCCCTCAGTTCTTCCATGAGTTCTGGAGGAGAGCTGACCATGACCTGGTCTTCACCTTCCATGGCTTTGACGGGATCCTCGGTGAGTCTCCAAGTATTTCCGGACTTGTAAGCACCGAAGAAGAGAGTAGTATCAGACATGTTTGTCCTCCTGAACACTACCATTATATCACAGTAGCCCTTGTGATGCACGCGCCAAAGGGCCGAGGCCCGAAGACCCCGACCCTGGAGACTCAGGAGTTGTCAGTGATGAACAGACCTCCGTTCTGAGACTGAAGGGAGGCCAGGAGTGCCAGTCCGTCCTCGGAATCCTGGAGTGCCGTGATAGCAAGGGAAGCTCGAGCCTGCCTTTCCTTGGTGGCAATCCCCTTGAGATCCGACTTGACTTCCATGAGTTCCGTTGCCGTGTTTCGGAGGGAATCCGAGAGGGAGTTGATGTCGGTTACCAGGTCCAGAAGGTGCTGGGGAAGGGCGGACTCTCCGTCCGAACTCAGGGAGGACCGATTGTATCCTCCATTGGAGGACTTGATGATGGAGGTGTAGGAAACCGCTCCTTCGTCGAGATCAATCTTTCCGAATCGGATGTCATATCCGAACCGGCCCATGGAGGCCGACTCGAGGGCCGAACATGCGGTCTGGAGATCCTTGCCAATGGTGACCTTCAGGAAGGACTTGGTGTTTCGGTCCAGGACCTTTTCCTTTTCGGCCTTGCTCCGAGAATCAGACCGGAAGGCCTTTTCGAGCAGCCTCTTCTGACGAATGAGCCCCTGCTCGTAGTGGGAAACCGCGATGGCCAGGAGATCGTCAGTTCCAACCTCCATCTTGACGTTGACACCCTTGAACTTGGTGAGCATGGACTCGGACATTGTGAATTCCTCCTCAGGAAGTTGGTGGTGAGTGAAGCCTCATCCCTTCCAACTCTTAGATTATACCCCGGATTAGGGCGACGATGCACGTTCTACTTCAGCTTGTACGCCTTTTTGAGCCGCGCGTTGATGGACGTCAACCCCACTGCAGCACGAGGCCGCACTTGCCGCAACACCAGCCGTGAGAGCCGTCACCCGACTCCCAGTACTCCCAGCGAGGCTGGCCGAGGTCGCCCTTGTGGTCCTCATCGGGACAGGGCTTCTTGGGTGCTCCCTTGATCGGGATGGCCAGGTCAACGAACTCGCTGTCTGGGAAGAACCTGCGAGAAGCCCGCTTCATCTGGCCAGGCGTGGGAGCCCATCCCTCTTGACCGCCGCGCTTCCGAAACTTGTAGTCCACCGGGACCTCCTCTATGAGGTGATTATACCCTCAGACGGGATATAAATGCACGTCAATCGTCATCGTCATCCCAGTCATAATGACTGGACCAGTCATCGTCATCCCAGTCATCCCAGTCATCGCCCAAGAGATGCCGAATCTCCTCGGCCGTGTGGTTGGATGCAGGCCGGTCGGGGCCAAAGCTGCCCTGAGCGTAGTCGTTCTCCAGGCCGTCACCGAACATCGTGTCTCGACGCCACCGCTTCATGTCACCGATGAGGGCTTCATGCTCAGCGTTCTCGACGGGAATGACATCGTGGAAGATGCCGACCCGCGGTGCCTCGTCTCCGTGCTGGTAGACGTCGCCCAACTCAACGGTGCCTTCATTCTCGAAGCAACCTCGAACCTCGAGCTCTCGCCCGTGTTCGTTGACCGCGGCTTGAAGCATCGCGATGATGTCGACTGCCAAAACTCGTGCCATGATGTCCTCCTGAACTCTCCAATTATACCTCACCTGATGGGCTCGATGCACGCAGCTTGGATAATGTAAGCAGAAGGGTCACAGAGTGGGCTTGAGAACTGGACTGGGTTTCCACCTGGAGGAGTTCTTCCTCGCCCACCAGAGGAATTCTGTTCATCCTGGCGAGGAACCAGGCTTCGGCTGCCGGGCCACAGCCCGGGTAGCAATATCGACCTGCGTCCCCTTCGAAGCCAGAGCCTCGAGGCAACGACCATCCCGGTGCCACTCTTGCGGAACATCGTCATCGCGGTTGATGACGCGTAGCCCTCGCTCTTCGAGAAACTGAGACAGCTCTGCAGCCAGAGTAGTCCGGCCGCTTCCGTGAGGTCCCGAGATGGTGATGGTGAGCTGATTCATGTTGTCCTCCTGAACTCTACGATTATACCACAACCAGACAACAGTTGCACGAACTCACGTCACTTCTGCTCGTCCTCTCCAGTGTCCGCAACCAGGGTAACCTGAAGAGCCAACCAGTCCATGCCCACGTCATCGCGGACATTGGCAACCACCACGTTCTCGAGGGGACACTGGAGAGCCTCACAGGCCTCAGCAATGGCAGTCATCGAGATCTGGTCCTTGCCCAGGCGGATGCTGATGACCCCGCTGCTCTCATCGATATCCAGGCGGACATCCATCTTTCCCCGGAAGGCCCGCTTGATGTCCTTCTTGACTGTCTCGCGCAGCGCCTTTGCTTCCTTCAGCGCTGCCACCTGACTGATCAAACTCATTCTATGCTTCTCCAATGAAAGGGCGTTGCAGAGGAAGGACGCGGTCGATCATGAAGATCTCTCCGCGGGCGGTCACCTCGATGAGGGACGGCTCGTCTTGGGTGCCATTCTCGATGACCTCTTCCAGCATCGTGCCGAAGAACTCGCTACCGGCCTCGTCTCCATCCTGCTCGCACTGGAGTAGGATCTCGTTGAGCACTTGTCGCTTCGTCCTCAATGCTTCCTCCAGGTGTATATTCTAATCTGCTTTGGAAGGGCAATACACGCTTTTCCAGCAACTAACCGCTCAAAAGGCTCCCCGTACGCGTATACACGCGCGCCCGAGCAACTAAGTGAGCAACTCGGGCGGCGGTTATGCAAGCCGGGATTGACCCCGGCAGGATGTGGGAGTGACTTAGTCCTCGTCGGTGGACTCGGCGTCCGCGTCACCAGCCTCGGGCGCCTCGGGAGCGGCCTCGGCCTCGGCCACGGGGGCCGGGACGGGGAAGGTCGCGCCGGTGGGCTCGTTGCTCCAGCTCATGTGGAAGTTGGAACCCGTCTTGTTGAAGCTGTAGAAGCTCTGCTCGTCCGAATCACGGCCGGCGCGCAGGGCGTCCAGGACCTCGTTCCGGGGAGCACCCGTGGCCTCGACGATGGCACCGATCTTCAGGGGCCGAGCGGCCTCGAGCGCGGCGTCGATGGAAGCGGTGAGCTCCACGGCACGGGCCTTGCGGTTGGCGCGGTTGATCTTCCGGACGGCCCGCTTGGAGAGGCTGGCGGTCAGGACGCTCTTGGTGCCCCGCTTGACGACGTTGGGAACCACGTCACCCGCGGCCGCGGCCTCCATGGCATCCGCGGTGGCCTGGGCCGGGCTGATGTCCTGGTCCTTGGCGTAGCCGTAGAGGCTGGAGGTGTAGTCGGTCTGGCTGGTCAGGAAGGAAACGAGTGCGAGCATGTTGATTGCCTCCTCAGGCGTGTTGCCGCTGAAAACCCCGCGGCCGGGAAGTGATTGAAGTGGTTGGTGTTCTTGGTTAGGAAGGTTGTTGTTTCCTTCCTTACTTAAGAATTATATCTCTTTGGGGCCGTCTCTTTCACGTGAGCGCCAACTTTTTTATTGTGGCACTCACTTTAATCAGAAGCAACAGTCCGGACAGGCGCCGCCACAGCAGGCGTCATCGTCGAGGCCGGCCCAGTAGGAATCCTCGTCCTGGTCATCTTCATCGCTGAGGTCACCGGAATCTGCTTCCCAGCACTTGTACTCAGCGATACGGTCGGGGTAGAGGACTCCGCCTCCGTTGCCGTAGACATCCTCGATCCACCGGATTCCCCAGCTAAGCCGAGCGACAGCAAACTTGTTGATGTCGTCCTCGTGGATAGCGAACATGAGGTCGCTTCGTCCACCCTCACCGCCCTGCCCAGGGCCCGTGATGACGCACTCGAGAAACTGGGCACGGACACCAAACTGGGCCATGATGAAGTCTTCGAAGTTCTTGGGCGACTGGTCACCCATTTCCGTGCCAGGCCAAACGCAGACCTGAGAGAATCCTTCGAGCTTGACGACGTTGGAATCAGCCATGATGTCCTCCTTGAACTCTCTTATTTTACCACGCACAGAATCGAGATGCACGTGCTACCGACAATAGGCACAGTAGCGGGCGCCTGGCATCGTGTCGTATCCGCAGGACTTGCACGTGCTCGAGGGCTTCTTGGGGCTTAGCGTGATCTTCCCCGCCTTGGTCACCCGCTCCACCCAGTACTTGGGTTCACTGTCAGGTGCGGTGTTGATGGGATCACCCACCATGTCCGGGGTGCACTCCGCGAGGTGGCTGTCCATCCGAGCACCGAACTGGCGCGAGGCAAGGCGATAGCCCTTCATGAAGTCGGACAGGCCACTGGTCATGTCTCGAAGCGTAGTGGTGTACCGGTCGCAACTCTTGGGGAGCACGCAGCACCACTTCACTTCGGTGCCGCCGCCGAAGAACTTCGTAACCTCCAGCTCCTTGACCTCACCCTTGCGGTCGGACCAGAGGTGGAAGTCGGTGAAGTATTCGGCAGCCATGTCGGCCGTGAACTTGTCGTCGAAACGGCCTACGATGCAGAACTCAGCGGAATCAGTCATGTTTGTCCTCCTGAACTATACGATTATAACCCAGGAGCCCGCGTCAATGCACGCGGTTACCGCTCTTCAATGATTCTGGAGATTTCCTGTACTCCCTCAATCAGACCCTCGAGGACTTCGCCAGCCTCTTCGACCTCGTAGTCGTCCTCGATGTTGATGACATACGTCGACGGCCAGGTGGGGAGACTAATGATCTCCTGCTGGATCTCAGCGAGCTTGTTCAGAGCCTCGCACAGAGGGCAGCCTCCGATCTCGTGGACGATGGGCTCGTGTCTGTGTGAACAGAGAGTCATGTCTACCCCTTGACCGGCGTGATTTCGCCATTGCAGAAGAACTCCTGGCCCCACTCGATGTCTTCCATCGTGTCCTCGAGACCGCGGAGGTAGAGGTTGCCCTTCATGGACCAACCCTCCATCCACGTGCTTCGCCGAGACCTTAGGAACGCGTCCGCGAGCTCGATGTTGAGCCGGAACTTGACCGTGACTCGAGGCCACCAGCCCTCTTCGTCGTGCTCCCATTCGACGGTGCACGAGTACTCATCGAAGACGGCGTCGATGGCCACTCCCGAGTGGCTGATTTCACAGGGAATCTGGCGGTTCTTGGTCGCCAGCTCGTTGAACCACTCCGGATGGTCCAGGAGGAGGTCCACGATGCGCTGCTTGATCTCGTCGTCCGAAGCCATGGCCGGATGGCGCAGAGGCGGGGCCTTGCGCTGAGTGGACGAAGTGGCAGGCTTGAATGAACGGTTGAGCCACGCGGGCATAAGACCTCCTCAGGTACTATGCTATTTTAACCCATATCAGGGTAGCTTTGCACGCGCTTGGTGAAGAATCATGCGGTCTTCATCAATGCACACGCAGGCAGGACTCCGAGAGTTTGCCTCCTGAATGAAGATCTCCGCGCCTGAGGAGTCCTTGAGGTCCGTCAGGTACCACGCGGGGACCTTGGTTGTGCTGTGCGTTCGGCTGCGCCGAATACTGTGTGGCGTGTTGATGATCGTTTCGCCCGTCTCAGGATTCGAGTAACGAACCCATACGACCGTCCCGTCCTTGTAGCTCTGGAGCTCCTTGTAGGACAGCTCTCGACCGCGCCTGAAGCTGGACGCCTTGGGTGCAGCGGTCTTCTTCCCCTTGGCACGAGGATCACCTTCGCCGAGCAAAGCGAGCAACTTGTTCTCGTTGAGCTTCTTGGGCTGCTTGTCAGTGAAGACCTGGTAGATCCGAGTGCTGTAACTCAGAGTACGAGTTCTCGACGGGAAGTTCAGTGTCGCCTCGAGGTGTGCGCGAAGAGCGTCGACACCTACAAAACAGCGCATGGGCCGAATCTTGAAGCCTGAACTGTACCCTGCTTCGCCGACCAGAAATGTGTCACTCATGTGATTCCTCCGCTCAGCTTATTCTACTGAGCAGGCAGCCAGTGTACAAAGCTCCCCGTACGCGTACGCGCCCGAGCAACTAATCGTCCGCGGCCACAATTTCCAGCCTGAGCATGACGCTCGGCGAGAAGTATCCCGGGTCACAGTCGGGGTCGAGTTCGACGTCAGCGTCTTCGCAGGCTTCGCAGTGAAGGACAGCATTGGGTGACTCGAGGCCTCCCAGCGTAGGGTACTCGAAACCTTCGCTCAAGTCCAGACACTTCTCATCGCCGCAGCCCGGGCAGGGCAGATACATCTTGACACCAGGCAGCTTGAACCGCTTGGCATCAGTAGCGACCACGTTCTTGGGCCAGACAATTCGCATTGAATTCCTCCTCGAATGCAAGAACATTCTACCCCATTTCTGAGGTAGAATGCATGCTTGACTCAGCCCGTGAGGTCGGACGACACCTGGCCGACCAAGGTCAGACCCCGGTCACCCATCCGCATGAAGGAGAGCATTCCAGCTCCGCCGAACCGGTTCTTCGGAGTGAAGAGCTTCCGGCAGTCGAACCAGTCGGACTTCTCATCCGTCTCCACCGACATGTGCATCCGCGCATCGATCATGTGCATCAGCTTGGCCGAGCCCGCCATCTTTCCGGACTTGTTGACCTGTCCGATGACGATGCTGTTGGCGAACGCGACGTCGTCGGGAACACCCTTCATCCGAGCCTTGGTCCAGTTGGTGATCAGCTCCAACGACCGCTCGGCCGTGGCACAGGTCATCCGGCCGTTCTTGAACTTGCCATCGTCGAGAACCTGGAGCGAGTCCTGGATCAGGATGAAGGGCTTCGTGGGATCCCGCTCCCGGATGTAGTCACACTGCTGCAGGAGGTCCGGGGCCCGAGAGATCTGACCGATGAGCGGCGCACCCTTGAGCCGGAGCCGGTCGTAGGTCATCCGGAGCTGGTAGGCCGACTCCTCCGCCGTGTTGAAGACGACGTTGTATCCCCGCTCCGAGTAGGCCGCCGCCACCGTGAGCAGGAGGGTGGTCTTTCCGGCACCCGCCTCACCCGAGAACAAGGTGACCATGGAGGGAGTCATCCCCTCTCCACCGAGACCCTTATCGAACGCCTCGATTCCGCTGGCCCGCTTGACCCGAAGCTCGGGCGGGACGACCACGTCCCGAATGCTGGTTCCGAACTCGATGCCGTCGATGGAAACGTTAAGCTGCATGTCACCTCCTCAGATGGTTGGCCGGGACAAGAAGCTGTTCCCTTCCAACTCTTAGATTATACCCCACCAAGGGCATGCCTTGCACGCACCAGCGCAAGACTACCAGATTTATTTGAACCTGGCAGCCTGCGTGCGCCAACTTAGCGATTCAAACCCACCGCCTTTGCCGCCTTGGTCGCCTTGACAACCGCAGCAGTGAAGGGAGAGTCGTGAATCAGCATCACGTTCCTCGTGTTCTTCGCCCGCGTGAGCTTGGAGAACAGGTTGACCTGATCCTCACCCGAGAGAACCGACATCGCGAAGTCGACGAGATTGGCACCCTGCTCCTTGCTCCAGGTCCGAGTGGCAGAGTCCTGCCCGATTCGGTCGATGCAGGCGAGGATCTCCTCGTGTCGGAGCCGCTTGGCCAGGGCCTGCACCGAGGGAGTCTGCCAGTTGTCCAGGACATCCTCGACCTTGAGGAACATCGCGCGGTCTCGGAGCCACTTGAGGAGAGCATTGGCTGCCCCTCGTCCGACCAGACCGTTCGCGTAGAGCGTCAGGAGATCAGGAGCCGACCGGCCCATGCAGTCGGTGGCAGGGATGCCAGCGTGCTTGAGAGCGATGTCCAGCTTCTCCCACGACCGAGGGGTGGGAGCCACCTCGAGTTCGGTAGTCTTCGCGACGTCGTGATGGAGCCACTGAGGCTGTTCCTTGATGAAGTCGACGAGAGCGTCGTCCAGCTTGCCTCGGGCCCACTCCAGCCAGTCGTCCGTGTCGTGCTTCAGCCAGAAGATGACGAATCGGTCGAGGAGGGCCTTGTCCATCTCCTGAACTTGGTAGTGCGAGGGCGGGTTGATGCAGGAGATGACGCGGGTCTCAGGGTGAAGCACCCGGCCGTTCAGCTCTCGTGCTCCGACCACCTGGAAGCCACCGTTCATCATCTGGACTTCCGCGCGGTTGAGCTCCTCCAGGATGATCACCGAGGGAGCATCACAGGACTGCTGCCACCAGTCACACGGGAGGAAGGAGGTCACCGGCTTGCCAGCGGACCGACCCTCCGTGATCTTGTCCGCATCGGGAATGCCGATGAGGTCACCTTCGGTCATCTGAGCCAGGCGCTTGTCAAAGGTCGGCCACTCGTACTCAGGGTGCTTCTCCTTCAAGAGAGCAGAGACACCTTGCGCGATCTGGCTCTTTCCGATGCCGTGGAATCCGACCACCAGAGCAGAGATGGAAGGGTGAAGATTCGCCAGAGCCCGGATGAGCTGCTTGGGCGTGACCTTCAGTACGGTTGCCATGCCGGCAGTTGCCATGTGTTACCTCCTCGGTACTATGCTATTCTACCACGCTGCGCGGGTAGATGCACGAGGCTAGAGATTTAGAGCAGCCAGAGGTGCGGAATGAGGACGAAGAGCGTGCCGATCATCGCCCGGACCAGGCACAGGAACCGACTTGGCACTGGGGCTTGAAATCGCCGACCTCGGTCGTACTGACGCGCTCGAGTTCGCTCACGCGCGCTTCCTCCGGAGGAACTTGCGCCGCTGCCGCGCGGCCTTCTTGCGCGCCCGCTGCAGCGCCCGACCGGGATCTGCTCCCCGACCGAACGGGCTGCTTCGCCTGTGCGCGGCGTACTTGCTCCGGCCACGGAGGAACGCTTCCCGCTGTTCCTCCGTCAAGGTCTTCGCGTGTTCTCTCCAGGACATCACTTTCTCCTTAATCATAATCACTTTCGCAATAGATTAGCCAATTATCTGTTAGATTTGAAACAAACGGGTAGTGTGGGTTTCTAGTCTGTGGGGGGATAAGAACGTGTCGTGGGAGTTCAATCTGCACTGACCAGTTAGCAAACTGCTCAAGGCTTTCAAACTCAAACACTTTGCTTTCAAGATCAGGAAGATCTCCATTACGATCTTTAATGATGAACTTCATTCTTTGTTCTCCTTATCAAGCAATCTATCATAAAACCTACTACAGCGCCACTCGGATGGCGGTCTTGTCCCCGTTGAGGGCTTGTCCAATGGGCTTGTCCGGGTAGTGATACGGCATCAGACCGCCCCGCCCGTCCAGCGGGAGACCTCGACCTTCACGCCATGGCGCTTCGAGAGATCCTCGCTGATGCGGTCGGCCAGGTACCAGAGCGGCTCGGAATCGGAAGCACCCGCTGACTCGCGCCGACTCATGGTAGCTGTTACCCTCTGCCACATCGCCACGGCGCACGCCTTGATCGGAAACTTCTCGAACTCCCACAGAGCGACTTGATACGACTGTTCGATGGCTTCAGCTGCCTCCACGCCGTCGGCTCCGCCGTAGAGCTGCCAGCGCCGCTGCAGCTCCGAAGTCTCATCCCCGAAGCAGTCCAGCTCAACGTCTTCGGCGGGGCTCTGGGCGGAAATCTGGCTGGCACTCATATCGGCTCCTTGTTGACAGTAGGATTATACAACAGGCACTGCTGCTCTTGCACGCTGGCAGCAAGTCGAGCTGGATCTGAATCTTACGCGGCTGGCCCGGAGCCCTTGCGCGAGCAGCCCTGCTTTCAACAAGGCACGCGATCTTGACTGCTGCTCCTGATTCTGCAGCAGCACCCCAAGCAGGAGCACCGGGCAGCAACCCGGAACTTCGGCTCTGCACCAGTGCCGCGAGCCTCCGAACGCAAAGAGATCACCGCCAAGGGCTACCTCCCAGCACTGAAGAGGGGAAAACGGGGCTAGCGCGGCAAGGGGCGCGGGATTCGTGAAGCCCTGAATCAGAGCATCTTTACCTCTTGGATCATGTGTATTCTACCACGCCGCCGCCGACGATTGCACGTCAGGTGAAACTTATACTGCTCTTCGCTTAGAGATGTCCCAGCCGGGGACAAAGCGAATCCAGCACTCTCGGTCTTCGAACTTCTCAGTGAGTCCCGCACTCCCAGGGATCTCCTCGTAGATGGGAGGCCAGCAGCTGATGGGTCGCCAAGAGACCGGCCGGATCTGTCCGGGCGGACCCGACCTGCTGTCAATTCCCCCTCGGACAGCATTGATTTCGGTGACCAGCTCCAGCAGCAAGTTGGCGGTTACCTCGAGAGCCGAGTGCCCGCGACCCGGATTGAAGAGCAACGACTGGTACATGTACTGCGCAGCTGCTCCCAGGGAATTCCGCTCAGAAAAACCGTCCTCCAGGTACGAGGCGGAGAGCTGCCCAACGAAGAGCCGAGCCTCTGCCACCGTGACGTCCTGCACAGCCAAAGTGCTGTTGGCGGGAGTGAGAGGGTAACTCGACTTGGCGTCGATGACAAGCTGATTGGGTCGGTCGCTCGCGCGCAGCAAAGAGAAACTCACAAAACCTCAGGAGTTCAGGAACTAAAGCGTAGGGAAGAGAGAGCAGCATTTCTAACTGCCACACTAGCCTCACCCCTGCGTAGGGAGCAGAGAGGAGAGCCACTAGGTAGGGAGATTATACCATTCCTGCGTAGGGGGATGCATGCGCGCACCACAAAGCAGCACCACGCACGCACGTACGGCATACGCGCTCGAGCAACTAACGTGGCGAGGTACGAGCAACTAATCGAGCAACTAACGAATTCTTATAAATCTGCTTCTGAGAGGGTACTTGATCCCTACCCCTCATCCCGGAGAGATTTTCCCATCTGCACTCACAGCCAAAGGAAATAGTCACGATCTCGAGGGCCCTCAAAAAGTAGCTGCCATGCTCGCCCAGAGTATGAGGCCTGGCCACTGACCACGAACGGGCAGTCGAAAAACGAGCCCTGTCTCTCAATACCCTTCCCAAGAGACTCCTGAAGAGGCATAGAGCAGCTAAGAGGGCAACCCACAAAAGAGCAGAGCAGGCGCGCGTACGTGCACGCTCGAGCAACCAATCGAGCAACTCTCCCGGTGGCGAGGTACGAGCAACTAACGTGACGAGGTACGAGCAACTAACGCAGTAGTAGAGAGAGTCTTATGCTTAGCGCTCTCTTGCTGTTGTCCTCTTGGTTCTCGTTGTCGTCGTGTTCTTTTAGGTAGATGTAGCGCCTTTGTCCAGCTTCGGCCGTCCCGAATGATCTGCCTTAGGCCGTAAACTGTTCGAGGTCAGTCCAGTAGAGGAGTTTCTGCATTACAAGACCTCCTTTGCCTGAGACTGTCGTGATTTCTAGATTGCTATAGCAACCTTCGTGAATCTCAGTGATCAGTAGAATCTGGCCGTTTTCTTGGACAATGATGTCCCTCTCAAGGAGATCATGTACTTTCACCGTTGACCTCCTTTTGGTACTTGTCAAGAGCAAGTCGCCAGGCCGTGATGTCATTGCCGTTCTCATCCAGAATGACATAGACCTCGCCGTCTCGAATCACCCGCTCAGCTCTGAAGTGGTGGCAGATTGAGTCACATAGCACTCCCCAGGATGCTCGAGGCCCAGCGAGAGGCGCGTCATGTGACCAGAGGCCATGAACGATGATGAGAACGTCGACTCGCTTCACCCCCAAGATCAGAATCGTGTCACCGTCGGACCGGATGATGAGGTCTTCAGGCTTGAGGTTCTGGATTTCCATATCAGTCGATGCTCCCGCAAATTACTCTGCCTTGACGAATGACGACGCTTAGCAAGGAATCATCGATGTGTCCAGCTTGATACCACCACTCGAGGAGACCCCGGCTAGTCAGCGGCGAGAAGCTGACCATGACGCCCTTCGAACCCATGATGCTCCAGTCCTTAACACCGAGAACAAGACACAGCCCGTTGGTAAAGCCGACGCCTTTCACGAGATCCCCGGCAGTCAGCTCGCTAACCTGCATCAACCGTTTCCCATTGAGGGTAGATAACTGGACTGCCTTCGTAGATGAGTTCACTGTCGCGGAAGACTTGCTCAATCATGCTGTCGACAATCTGATCGCCAATCTCCCACCAGCATGTCATCACACCTGACGTGAGATCCTCACCCAAGAAAGCAATCGAAGTTCCTGGTACATGTGCTCCTGACGATTCCAGGCAGACAGTAGCAGGTGTAACTGACACAATGAGCATCAATTCGGCGCCGCCGACGGCGGTTTTGTCAGCCGAGCTCCACGACCTCGACCTGACGAGATCTCCTGCTTCAAGGTCTTTGACTAGCACTGTTCGTTGGCCTCATCGCTACCAGGGTACAACCGGACGTAAGTGATCAAGTCCTGCAATTGAACCTCACCACATGGGTTGACGTCAGCCTGGTGAATGAATTGGCCGTTCCGGAGCACTCGGCATGGACCAAAGAAAGACTCGATTGAGAGGTGGATGTTGAGAGCTCGTCGCTCCGTTGTATGCTCGACGAGATCAGCGCTAATCTCGAGCCAGCTGTACACTCGCGACAAACCTCGGGGCGGAAGTTCAGGGTCACATTCAAAGTCAGTAATGAGCCTAACTTTTCGATTGTGCCACGAGTCAATGAGATCACCAACTTTGAGATCGCTGATAAAGAACGTGTGACCGAGCTTTCTATTCATGGTCGTTCTTGAGCAAGAAGTTGTGAATCTTGAGCTCATCGTTGACGAAGTCAAGGGGCTGAGGAGCAAGATTCCTGTTCTTCTCCATGATCATCTTGATCTCGTACTTGGGTCGAGTCTTGCTGATGCTGAGCAGCGTCGAGCCTTCCGAGCCAAAATCTGCACAAATGAACTCAGTGAGAATTGTTTTGCCTGCTCGTACGACTTGGAGAACTCCCGCTCTTCGGGTGAGGCCGAACCTTCCACTCAGGCTGACTGTGGCGGGCCAGAAACCGGCGGTCGAGATTTCACGACGGGGTGTCCACCAGACATCCGCAGCGAGTACAGGAGTAGGTGCACCCTCAGGCATCGTAGCAAGGATGCCGATCTTGTAATTGCACCACGGCGCGCCTGGGGAGTCGCACTCGAAGTAGTCACTCGTCAAGAGAAGCGTTACTTCGGTCGACAAGTCCATGTCCTTTCCGAAGATGAGAAGATCTCCTTCCTTCAAGTCACCCAGGGCACGAATCGGCTTGTTCATTCTTGCTCCAGTGTAGTGCTATTCTACTACAGAAAGCAGCACAATGCACGCTGGGACAGCTTTAAGTCGATTGGTAAAGCACTTCTCCGGCTCGAATGATCGTGAGCGTATTGGCGCTGTTCCGATGGATCACTCTCTGGCTGCCTGAATGTGTTAGCTCGGAGTATCTAAGCTCTGATTCCGACGAAGCGTAGGTTGTGAGCAACTGAGTCGTCATGTCAGAAAAGTGTCGTGTAATCCCGATGATCAACGTTGTGCTAACGACTTTCTTGGTTGTCCTTTCTGCAAGGATCAAAATGTCCTCAGCTCTGAGCTGATTGTGTACGAATGGGCGTGTCACGGATTATTCTACAAGAACAAGGGAAGCATAACGAGCAGGTTGATGCCAACAACGAGCAGCACAAGTGCTAGAAGCATATGCTCTCCTCGTTTGACAAACTGTGGTCGTGGAACTTTCTCCGTTTTGATTGCCAGCGAAACGTCTCGATCTCGAAGACCAGTGGGTGTAAGCACGCCACGACAATCCATGGGTGTCGGCCCAACGATGACGCGTGTCCTTGGCCCGAGTGTGCTTAGTGCCTCGAATACCTCGACCGTTACACCTCGGCCCGTACCGTCCATGCACAAGAACGAAACCTCGACATGTGCACCTCCCGTCATCTTGACGTCTACCACAAGATAGCTGTCGCTGAGAATGATTGGTTCACCGTCTAGATCTGCCCGCATGGCGTCAATGAGCTCATCGGAACCCGGCTCGATGTCTCCTCGGAGAGAATGAGAAGACAGTGGATCGAACTGAAGAAGATCTCCCTCGCGCAGCTTTGCGTAAATGACATCTGCACCGGAGATCTCTTCAGCCATGAGTATTCGCCGATGGCCAGATCTTGGTGCCCTCTCGGTACACTCGGTACACGTTCCAGCTCGTAGAGATGGTCTGGAACTTCCTCTTCATTCGCAGCTTGGGCTTCCCATTGTGGAGTGTGTGGACTCGACACCACCCGGCGTCGAGCTTCGGGGTAACATCGAGCTCGATGTTTGTTACAAGCTCGAATTCACCAACACAATCGTCAACACAATCGTCAACACAATCGTCGGGCAACCAGTGCTTGGCATATGCTCGAATGACCAGGATGTCACCAGGCTGAAGATCTTTGAAAAACATGCACCTCATGGTTCGATTTCCTCAAGCTTGACAGTCTTCTTGTTTCGACGTAGAAGCTGATAGTGAAGCGGGAACACAAAATCGACGCTGAGAACTCGAACTTCGGGCTCCGCGGGATGCTTGTGTGTCGGCAGTAGTAGAACTCGAACCTTTCGATGGGACTTGCTCGCGGAGAGATCTGCCTCAAGCACTAACCAGGCTTCGGTCGGTGTTTCAACTACAATCAAGTCGCTCACTTGAAGATCAGATGCTCGGAAGCGTCGCTTTGACTCAGACATCATTCAACTCCTCGATCAGGCTGAACCAGAAATGATCGTCTCCTGCAACGTAGACCACCATGTTAGTAGGTAGCAAGACATCGACCTTTGTGTGTCTGTCGGGCAATGCGTCTGGCTGATCGATCTCAAGAATGAGAATGTGAGTACCCGACTGAACCTGCACTAGTGTTGTTCGCTTGCTATTTCCGCAATGGAGCCACTCGCTATCACGACGAGTTGCGTACACAACGCCGACCTTGGGCAACATTGTCACTGGACCCACATCCCGTCGACCCAGATCAACTCACCGTCACGAATAACGTTGAAGCGATCAAGAACTTTGCGTCGGTCAAAGTTGATTGTTCTTACGAGCTTAACATCTCCCAGCATTGTAATTGACCACTCGACCGGACCGCGCTTGATGTGAGTAACAAGGACTGTGTCCTGCTGCTTAGGATCGACTAGCAGATCTCCTTCTCTGAGCTCTTCGATTCTCATGCCGCATACCTGATGTACTCGTCATCGTTGGCTCGGAGGTCCGGGCGCGGAATGCAGATAATCCGAGGAGGCTCGTTTCGTTCAAGGTCAAGCGCAAAGCACTTCCAGCCCATGAATGCGAAAGACTCGTAGCCCTCGGTGTCAACCTCTTCAGCCCAAACCTTTTTGTACTCGATCACAAGCCAGCTCTTTTTAGCTGTGTACTCCGTGCCTGACTCGATGTAGAGGTCACCTGGGTTGGGAAACGCGAAGCTTAGTCCTGACATCAGAAGTTCAGTGCTCGGATGCGACCATTCGGCCAGACGATTGCAATCGGCAAAGTCAGACTCTTTGCGAATCGAATTGTATGCCACGTCCCGCTGCGTCGGATTTCAGCAGACTGCAGGGGTGCAGCAATGAGGAGATCAGCGTCGTGAACGATGTCCTTGTTTCTCGGCAGCGGCTTCCTGACAACACACAGCTCGTCGTAATTCTGGTTCCATGCTCTTGACCCGTGGTCACATGGTCGAATACGAATTCTGTAGTTGTTGTAACCAGATTCTCGACGCAGGCTTTCTGTGATATTGTGGAAGTCGGTGTCGGCTCCGACGCAGTCACCGTGAACGACCCAGGACGGTTGTAGCTTGCGCAGGATTTTCTCAACTGTTACCTGCTGAGGATCTGTCATGCCCTCCCGCGTGCCAGTAAAACCCACGCACTCGATGCTCATGACTGCTCTCCGAACCACTCAAGTGCTCGGCGCTGCCACTCGAGCATGTTCATAGGCTTCATCTTGACGCAAGACACAACGTACTCGTCAAGAATGGCCTTGATAGCCGTTGCGCCATCTGGATTGCTTGACGTCACCACAACAGGGATACTCAACTCTCAAAGATGATCGCGAGCAACCACCTGCCCGTTGTACCCAGGCATGTCATGGTCGAGACAGGTTCCCACAATCTGGTCGCGGCAGTTGTCCAGGTAGAAGTTGATGAATGCTGGACCGTAGCCAACGACAGCAACAAAGCCCTGCTCGGCTGCAAGATGTGCAAACTTCGTGTAACGATCGTAGCTGTCATCGATGCAAAGGATGATCATTCTAGTTGTCCTTGATGGGAAGAACGAAGTCATACAAGAATTCAGTCAGTGCTTCGTCAAAACCGTGGAAGAACTGGTCTGTTTGACCAGCATCAACCGCAATCTCTACGAGACCCGACTCTTCAAATCGTCCAGCGAAGAGCTTCTTGGCCTTCCGCTCAATCTTGGCGATCGCCTTGAGACGTTCTGGATCAGATGCTCGACGAACCTCTGCCTCTCGCTCCTGAGTTGTCAACGCCACCTGGCGCTGCTCTTCAGCGATTTCCAGCTCAACATCGTCGTAGATCTTGTCCGAAATCTCGACTGGAAGTGAGTGATTCATTCCGACAATCGACGTCCCTTCCCATTCGCTGATGGCACCCACCAGGATGATTCGCTTGAGACGCTTGACTTCCTCTGCTCGACGCTCTTCTACGTCGCAGGAGCGACATCGCGAAGCCATCAAAGGCTTGACTCCCCAGCGGAGAGACCAACGAAGCTGATTGGGCTTGGCACCCGCATGGCGAAGACGAGCAGCTCCCGCGTTTCCGACCTTTCGAGATCCCGCCGACAGCTTCTTCATGATGACAGCCATTTCAGCTGGGTAGCGAGCAGAAGCCTCGCTGAACTTGATAGGTGCTTCTCGCACTGGTCACCTCCTATGCTAGATCATACTTCAAATTAGCAGCCAGATGCACGTCTAGCTTAGACGAGAGAGCCAGCGCCACTGAACCATCTCCTGGCCATCAAGGAAACGAAGTGTTGTAATGTGACTTCTTGTCTCAGAGATCATGAGCACGCTGACAGTATACTCGCGGAAAATGTACGCGTCCATGGTCTCGAATTCACGGTCGCTCACTTTGTCAAGAACCAGGGCATGCAATTTGCCCGACTGATGCTCTAACAAATCACCTGGTCGCAGCTGTGGAGCTTCTGGAATCATCGAGCCCCAGGATGGTGCTTTACGATATAACTCTGCAAAGTCTGTGCTAGTCGACCAGTGGGAGCGAGAATCTGGACGATCTCATCGTAAGGGCCGTACTCATCGACAACTAACACCAGAACTGCAGCCTCAGAAGTTTCCATCTTCATTCGACCGTAAGTGTTCCGTCCGAGGTCGAAGAACCAGCAAGTAATCTCGATCAGATCTCCCTTTCGGATATCGTAGCGCGATCGAGTTCTAGCCATTTTCACGCCGCGCTACTAGTGACAGGGCTTTGACTTCCAACCAGATTTGACTCTCTGATTTTGCTGACTCTCACGAAGGCCTCAACAGCTTCCGGCGCATCATCCAGATCAAGGTTTTGAGACCTTCAACGGAGGCATCTACTGCTTCTCTTCGTGCCTTTAGAGTCATGAGGGTCAGTCCCGCAGCAACTGTAACAACACAACAAACTGCGTAGAAAAAGAACTCTCTCGCAGATCGGAAAAGCATTGGTGTCCGAGTGTGCGGAACTGCGCTTCCCAATTTGAGCTCGATGGGCCCGAACTCAGGGTGTAGAACTTCGATGGTCTCGACAGCAGGATCTTCCTCACCATATGGTGCTCGAAGACAGAGAAGAAGCGTGCCCTCTTCGATTCGACGTCCTTCACACTCTTCCGCGTTCCCGATGAGCTCGTAGCAAAACTCGCCCGCCCGAAGAATGTCCTTTTCGACAATCGTCCAGCTCTTGATGTGGTCGCTGATGCTAGAGACATCTCGCAACGCCATGTGCACCTCTGCTCTACTCTACCACACTTGTCTTTTCTCTTGCACGCGCTTTGCGAGCGGACAGCCACTCACAGCGAATTCGATGGGCAGGCTTAGGGCAATCACATACAAAGCAGCGAGGTCCATTCTTTGAATGGACCCACGGCTTTTCGATTCCCGCGATGTCAACGGGATGTCTGTGCTTTGTTGACAGGCTCATCGACCAGAGCAGTCTGCTTTATCTGCGCCATCATTTTTGCGACGGAGATAGTTGTCGACACTATCACCGCTATACAGCCCTCGCTGGAGTCGGACTCTCTCGAGCTCGTCATCGAGATAGTCAATACCGACAGTTGACACACTTTGCACGACTTCTCTAATGTCTGCCGGCGAAAATCCCTGCGTCTTCTTCAGAAGCTTCTTAGCCTTAATGTCGAGTTCGAACTTTTCAAGATAGTGCTTAATGATAGACCGTCGGTGGTCGTCGTCAGGTTCCTGGACCAGAATGACCTCATCAAACCGACCTGGGCGAAGAAGTGCCGGATCTAGTTCATCAATGGCATTCACTGTTCCGATAACAACAAGACTTCGAGACCAGTCAACGTCTGAGGCGCGCTCCATGTAGTGCAAGATCTCTTCGGCGCTGTGGCGACATCGATCCATATCGTCAAATAGAATAACGCTGGGGCGAAGCAACTGAATGAAACGCATCACTGCTCGTGTTCCGGCGTGCTCAACAGCTGCAGGTTCGACACGAAGAGTATGACTGCTACCCACAGTTTGTGCTAGGCGTCGAGCGAGCGTAGTCTTTCCCGTACCTGGTGGACCGTGAAAAAGAATCTTTCGACTTAAACCCTTGTCCTTGAAGGCATTGACTCGGGCAGACATTCGGTCAACGCTTGCCCACGAACTCTCAGATGAGACGTAATCACTAGCCTGGCCAATGTTAGACAAAGAGAAGCTGCCCGCGCCGTAATTGTTGCTTCGATAGGAAAGTTGAAGGTCACTATTTCCTTCGACTGACCAAATGAGCTCAGCCAGCTCCTGATTAAACTGATCGTGCTGATCAACCTTCAAATACGGACCACGACCACTAAACCAAGAGTAGGCAGAATCTTTGCCATCATCTGACGGCTTGTAATCGCGGAATGTGTAAATACACTGGAGACCTGAGGGCAACGTGATTGTTCGAATCAGATCTTCTGTTGTGGGAAGCTTGTTGTCTTCTCTTGGTAGCTTCTCCGAGTAAACATGGATGAAATGAGCAAGTCCGTCCATCGCCTCAGGAATTTTTAGTCCCTTTTCCTTAATGTACTCAGCGACAGCATCTTTCTTACGCTCGAGAAGTGTCGGATCGTTGTTGCGCTGGTAAGCACGAAGTGTTCCAATCGTGCCAAGCCCGACCTTCACTCCATGCAGCACTTTGTTCGAGGATTGTGGTTGAGCCCAAAGGGTTACAAGTGCCTGAGCCAGTCCCCATTTTCCTGGAAGCTTGGCGCCACTCGAAGCATCAATCAGATTGTCGAGAAAGTCATGTCTCTCGCCGCCGGTTGTTTCTGGGCAGCCGCTGTCTAGTGTAAAATACATGACACTCCTAGTGTATGCTATCAGTTTGTCGTCAAGAACTCAAGCGAGGCTTTAAGCCTTCTGAGCACGCTCTGTTAGTGCTTTGCGCTTGTGCTCACGACACTCAGTGTACAAATCATGTGGGCTGAGGTATTGCTTGCCGCAGTCTCCGCAGTGCCCGTACGTTGTGTTGTTTGACCGAGTAGCCCCACCCGTTGTCCAGACGTCATGCTTCTTGACGGTGGTGAAACGATGCGGGAACTCGGGAGGCTGTTCGTGAATTACTCGTGGCATGCTACGTCTCCCCATCCGGGAATGGTTCTGATCTTTTGATGAGGCTTGGTGTCTGCAGTTTGTTCAATTGCACCAAAGCCACAACTAGAGCAACTCGTGTGCAAGTGTTCACCTGGCGGACACAGAGAATACATGCCGCTGGGTTTGCTTCCTCTACAGTATGACACTGACATGCTTGACATGCTTGCACACTTGGGACAAATTCGTCTATTCATTGTCGATATCCTTCCAGCCGCACCAGGCACAAGTACCCGAACTTACCAGCATCGCATAGTTTTCGCGACCATTCTCAGAGTCACATGCATAGCATCTTACCAGGTAGAGTTCTCCCTGTTCATCACGAAAGTTGGGCTCTTCTTCTTGACGCATGTTGATGATTGCATGAGTTTTTGTCGGACTCTTGTCAATCTCGCTTAGTTGCACCCCAGTTCTCGCAGGGATTCTTCTCGGTGCCTCGGTGATTCACAGCTTTGGAAGCTGAACGATATCGGGTGATTGATCTGGCAGCACACTGACACAGATCACAACTGAGAGCTTCGCTTAGCGTGCCATGCCGTGGATAGCACTCGACGGGAGCTAGCCATTCTCCCGTGCCTCGGCAGTACATGCATCGGCCAGTCCAGGCTTGCCATGGACCTTGCTTCGTCTCGCCTGCCCCATTGCAGACTTGGCAAGTTTCCACCCAAGCTTCCTGGGAGTTCTTTTCTGCTGCTTGGGTTTCCACCTGGAGCGAGTTCTTGGAAGTCTCCTGGTCCTTCTGCGGGCTTGAGAGAAGCCGCATGCGAGTGGTCTTGAAGAACTCCTCACCCGCAGTAACAGTAACTGCACGTCGGTCAGCGTACGCCGAGAGCTTGAGCTTCTTGACCGTTCGCCCATTGTCGAGTTCAATCTGCGCTGTCGGAGCGTAGCGACCAGCAAAGCTGAGGATTCGACCTTCGCAAAGATCACTGTTCAGGGTGAACACGGCGCGATCGCCCGGAACAATCTCGTTTCCGTTGATGTCAAGAATTCTCATTTCTGCTCCCGTCGAGCGAGATTTGGTCGTTGGGTCGGACAAAAGCAGCGAGGCCCATCGCAGGCAACCAGGGTGCACCGAGAATCCAGATTGCGGGACCGCCGAAGAAACAAAGCACAGCCCATCCCTTCATTGCAGACTTTGACGAATCGATGCGATGCTTTAGCTGAATGCCTCTCATTACTCTGCCTGCAGAATGAAAGCGAGCACGGGAACAGAGTACTCGACGCCATCACGGTGCTTGAAGTACACGTGCTCAATGCGGATGAGGTCGTTCTTCTCGACCCACTTCACATCAATGACTTCAACTTCACCGATTCGACGAAACTCGTACACCTGCCCCACAACGGGACGATGCTTGTTCCACCAAACGAGAGAGCTAACGAACAGGGCAATGAGTCCCAAGACAAAGAGCCCGAAGAACGAAGTCAGAAGGCCGATTGCTGACAGGAGATACACACCAAGCGACACGAGGTTCTTAGTGGTCCACTGCTTGGTCATTCCACCATCAGCTACAGATTTGGCGAGCTTCGACGCCTTCCAGAAGAAGACAAGAGAGATTACCAAGCGGAAAGGGAGAGACCACTCGTACTTGAGAAGCATCTCCAGGAGCTCAGGGGTATTTGCGTCTGCCCACACGGCAGCTAGGTCAATCATCAGTAGAGGTCCTCACTAAAAAGCTGGGTTTCGTGGGACGTGTCGCCCATCGTGATTTGCTGTGCGTTTGCAGCGATTTCGAGAGCTTCTTCTCGGCCCACGAAACGGTTTGCTGACGTCAAGAAGCCCTGCGTGTATCGATTCTCAAAGCGATTCTTTGCATGCAGCTCTTCGCCCAGGAGGTCGTACAACATCGGGAAAACGACGTGGTGTCGGTGAGTGCAAAAGACAATGCCCGTCGAAGTCGGCTGATGAACGTGACTTTCATTATCATCATACCAGGTGGCAGCGCAGAGGATTCGTTCTTGCATGGTTCAGTCTACTCCATCGTCACTTGGTAATGCACGCCAGTTCTTCATTCGGAGAACCTGCAACATGACAAAATACGAATCATCTTGATAGAGATCCGCATTCATTCCCTTTTCGCTGTTACAGCTCTTGCATGCCAGCGTCAAATTCTCGAGGTCATTGGTGCCACCTCGAGCTCTCGGTCGAATATGCTCGACCGTCGCCAGAGTTTCTCCACTCAAGCTAACAAAGAAGGGCGAACGACAGTAAAAGCACTTGCCTCGATGACCGCCTTTCATGGGCTTAAAGGTCGAATCAGTGGCCACGATCTTCAGCGCAGTCCTCTGTCGAGCCTTGTGACTAGGCCGAGGATTGCGATGTCGATTGCGCTTCTGGTTTCGCCCCATTAGCGACTTGCCCAACCAAAGGAGAGGATATACCTCGTGCCCTTCGTGATCAGATCCTGTTCATGCAGACCTTCGTCGGGTCGAAAGAGAGTGACGAAGCGATTCTGGTAGATGATGGCTTCTGGCTCACACCGGAACTCGCCGCCTTCACCTGGCCAAAGTGTGATATTCAGGCGGAAGTGACGAAGGTTCGGGACAACATCCTTGTGCTGGATGATGAAGCACCCCTTCGGGAACTTGAGAAGCCAACAATCGAAATGTCGGTCCCATAGCGCTACCTGAACGAGGGGGAGCTTGTAATAGCCGCCGCCCTGTCGACCTTCTTGCCACTTCACAGCGCCTCCTTCAAGCCCACCAGCGTCATCAACTGCTTGATGTTCACCTTCTTGAGAGAATCTCGAACTGAGGAGGACTTCTTTCCTCGCAACTGGAACAGGGTGCCAGGGTGCCGGCTGTGCCGCGCCAAGAGCGCAAATTCCTTCTGGTTCTCGATTCCCTTGAGGACACGATACGAACCTTCGAGGCTAGAGACGAGGTCGTCGTACTTTGTCTTGACGTCCGCAAACATGTCTGCATGCTCAGGGAAGTGCACGAGGACTTCCTGAGACTCTCCGCTCCGGACGACCTCGAGGAATGCCTTTGGCGACACCGAGCTGATGACGTGGTGCATTGCCACGTAGCCCGGGTGCTTCACCTTGACGCGATTGAAGTTGTCGTCGACGATGACGTAGCCTTCTTGAGCAAGCGGGTCCATCTCGTCGAATGTGGCGATCACGTCGTCGATCGACTGTAGCGGGTGATGCGGAACGACGGGAAACTTCGTGACCCAATCCGACACATGCTGCTCTTGGCCCGAATCGCGGCATCGAACACCAATAAGCGTCAGGCTTGGATCATTGTGTGCTACAACGATCCGGTTGTACTTCGACGTGAGCTCGGCGTGATGGGTTCGGCGCTCGTCGAGGGTCATGCTGCCTCCAGTGCGATGATCATCGCTTCCGCATCAGTGGACGCCGCCTCGAACAGCGTTGGGCCAGCGGCGCAGCGCCAGCCACCACCAAGGGCCATAGGTGTGGGCTCCGTGTGCGCGGTCGGGTCGGTCCATGCCTCACGAACCAGCGCGAGGATGCATCCCAGCGTGGCTGGGTCCGTCAGGTCGGGCGTCCAGTCAAACGGGTCCATTGGCTCTCGGCAGTCGTGAGGCTCCAGACCCCAGGTCTTCGGGTAGTGCTCATCGTCCTGCACACCGGCCATGCCCCCGCGCACGACCGTGATCCGGTAGCCCTCGGCTGTGAGCATCCCCGGCATCCACCTGAACGCGGAGCAGGCCACGAGGCGCTGAGACAGCGCGATCTGTTCGGGGGTCATGCTGCACCCGGCTTCGGCACGTCCAGACGAGCGAGCATCGCCACGTCCACGCCCAGTTCGCCAGCGATGCGCTGGAGGTGCCACACGCTCGGGGTCCGCTCGCCCTTCTCGTAGTTGTCCTCCTCGTCGAGGATCAGTCCGCGGCACTCCTGCACGATCTGCTCACCCATCGGCGAGTCGATCTGGGAGTACTTGAGACCGACAAGGTTGGGATGCTCTCCATGTCGGTTGTGCTTGATACCGAACTCTTCCTTGAGCTCAGCAAGCGTCTTGCCCGACCGCAGATATTCTTGAATCTTCAACATGAAGCCTCCTATTTCGCGAGTTCTTATTTTACCCTGCAAACAGCGCAGAATACACGTGCGGGTCATCTTCTGATGACCCGCAAAGCAGCTCGGGTCGGCCCGAAGTCCGACCCGAGGAAGATATGAAGCTAGAGGCTACTCGTCAGAGGTTTCGCCCTTTGCAGCCTGTGCGGTCTGTGCCAGAGCAGTCGTAGCGACACCCATAGCACCCGACGCAATCTGCTTGACGTCCTCATTCTGGAGAGCAGCCTGCATGACCTGGTTGATGACAGGGAGGATGCCCGTCAGAGCCATTCCCGTTCCCAGAGCCATCTGAGGAAGACTTTCGCCGCCCTCACCACCGAGCCCGTCGATCTTGAGGACCGTCGTGCCTTCCGCCATCTTGCCGACCGGAGCCATGACCTCTCGGGCAGTCTCGGGCAGAACCTTGATGAACTCGATAGCAACATCCCGAAGAATGAGGTGTTCAGCAATCTGGTTCTCAGCCTCGACCATCAGCTGACGAGACTCAGCAGCGGCCTTGCCTTCTTCGAGCTTAGCCGCGGCAAGCTTCGTCCGTGCCTCTGCCTGCTGGGTAGCAGCATCGAACTCGGCCTGGGCCCGCGTGGTCAGCTCATCAGCATCACCCTTGGCGACAAGTCGCTTGGCATCTGCCTGTCCCTGAGCATCTGCACGCCGAGCATCAGCTTCACCCGTTGCTCGCGCCTTCTCAGCCTCAGCCGTCATCGCAGCCGCGTCTCGCTTACCCTCAGCAAGCTTGGTGGTGACGAACGCTTCCTTGCTAGCCTCGATCTTGTCCTTCTCAGCTTCCTCCTGCGCCTGAATCTCAACGATCTGGCGACGTCGGTCTGCTGCAGCGGTCTGCTGAACCGTGATTACAGCCTCCTCTGCCTTTCGCTGGAGTGCCTCAGCAGTTGCGCGGGCAGCCTCAGCTGCTGCCTTCTCCTCGTTCTTGTTGGCGACAGCGACCTGCTTGGCAATCTCAGCCTCAGCAATCCGCTGCTCTCGCTCCTCACCAGCGACCTTCAGAGCCTTGTCCTTCTCGATGGCCGCAGTCTGGACATTGCGCTCTCGAGCAATCTCAGCCGTTCGGGACTTCTCCTGCGACAGCTGCTCTTCGACAGCCTGGGCGGCTTCAGCCTGTGCTCGACGGATAGCGAGAGCTTCAAGCTTCTCGATCTCAGCCTGCTCAGCGAGCTTGGCCTCCTTTGCCTGTGCCTCAGCGATTTCTCGCTCCTGGGTCGCCTGGGCAACCGCAATGGCCTGACTCTCCTTCAGGACAGCCTCTTCCTGCTCACGAGCGAGTCGAGCTTCGTAGGTCGCAACAGCCGAAGACTGGTCAGCAACCTTCTCAGCAACCTCGCGCTGAATCACGAGCTCCTTCTCCTTGGCCTCTCGGTCGCGCCGAGCACGAGCGATTCGGTTCTCCTGCTCAATGTCGTTGGTTGCCGTCCGAGCAGCTTCCACAGCCTCAGCAACAGCGCGCTGTCCCTCAGCATCGAAGAGGTCACCCTCAGTGTTGCTGAAGGATCCCTGCGTGACCACGGGAAGAGAAACGGCCGTTAGGGTGATACCCATCTGAGCCAGATCCTTCTGGAGAAGCTGGTGGACACGAAGCTCGAACTTCTCCTTGTGAGCGTTGAGCTCACGCAGACCGAACTCGAAGACTGCGGTACGCAGAGCAGCCGAAACGATCTTGTCGGTCTTGGTCGTCACCATCTCAGCCATTTCGCTGGGATTCTTGGCACCGAGCTTCTGAGAAGCAAGGACAACCTGATCAGGGTTGGTTCCGTCGACCTGGACGGTAAGCTCACCCTCAAGCTGAATGGGAATGCCTTCCTTGGACGGCATTGCTGCCTGGCCCGTACGCTGAATGGGAATCTGGATGGCCTCCAGGCTCACGACACGAGACTTCTGGAAGATGGGAACGATGAAAGTACCGCCACCGACAACGACCTTAGGGCGGAAGTACTCTTCCTCCACACCTTCCTCGTCGGTTCGGGTCGCCTTTACGGTCGTACCCGTGATGATGATCGCCTCGTCGGCTTCAGGAACCAGTCGGAACCGAGACAACATGACCGCGAGCCCGACCAGGGCGAAGATGAGGCCACCAGCAATGGCAGCAAGCGTGATTAGACTGTCCAAGATTACTCCTCGGAAGGGTTGTAGCTGATGTGCCCGCTACCGGCTTTGTTAATTGAGACTACTGAATGGGTTCGACGGTGTAACGACAGAGACGATTGTCGTACGAGACAACAATGACTCGCGTACCCTGCTTGATGTTCTTGCCCTGGCCGCCACTCAGGGCGAAGCAGAAGCTTCCATCAATCTTGATCTGTCCACCGTGTTCATTGATGTCAGTGGATGCAACGGCTGTCCGCATGATCTTCTGGCTTCCGTCTTCAGATGTGGTCGAGTCCTTCGGGAGAACCTTGGCTACACCCGACGCCATAATTCCTGACAATCGGAGGGAACACAGGAAGCAGACACCGACCCAGACCCATCCTCCCGCGCTTCCCACAAAGGGAAGGCCAAAAGCATCACGCAGGAAGTGGCCGAGGGTCAGGCCACTCAGACCGAAGACAAAGAGGAAGAGGGTTCCCAGGACACTTAGGGGGATCTTGCCGACTCCCATCCAGCCCAGCAGCTTGATTCCGAGGTCATGAGCGAAGTGCCCGTCGACATCCATCTCAGCATCAACGTCAACGTCAGCTCCGAAATCAACGTCAATGTCGCCATCACCGTCGATGTCAAGATCAATTCCATCGGGAATCACGCCGAGGAAGATCTGCAAAACGCCGAACATGCTAGCAAGCATCAAAGCGAAAGTGAAAGGTACGTTGTACGACAACGAAAGAAACTCAATCGCCGGTTCAAAGTATGAAAGCTGATCCACAAGGACTCCTACGTACATAGTTTATGCCCATCTGGTGGGTCATTGTACAAACTAGTTTAACTCTATGCGCGCTCAAGCGTAACTGCCTACGCGGAGTCCTGCGAACGATGCCCATCGTCCCATTTCGCGGCGCTGGACATTCGTGCTCCATCGATTCGACTTGCCGCGCGCCTGAACGATCATGCGGTTGCTGTTGTTGACCTCGATGGTCAGCTGCCGTTCTGTCTGGGCACCGAGCTCGTCAGTGCGCTTGAGTGACCAGATCGAGGTCCGCCCCGACTTGATGCTGTAAGAGTAGGAGTACACGCAGTGCCGCATTGCGCGGCCCTCTGCGGCCAGGAGATCTCCGTTGAGAATCTCAGTGCAGCTCCAGACCTCAGCTCGGTCGCCCTTCTTGACTTCCCAGATGTCCTCCTTGAATCCACTCGGCCTGTATTCTCCCTTAGCCTTGCGAACTCGGGTGAGCTCGGTATGCCACTCTTCGACAGCACGAAGAACCGAGAATGGCGTCCGCCCCTTCATGGTGAATGCGCCAGGGTCCGGAGCATCGTCACCAGCACGTCGAAGTCGTTCGGCCCGAGCACGCTCCTGGCTCCGAAGGACGTAATGGTGCCGAATCCAGTCGATGATTGGCCCGACCTGAGCCATGTCGAGCATCGGAATCTGGGCGAACCACTGGACGACTGTGAGCCAAAACTCCTCGTCCCCGCCGCCGCCAGCGCTGATCCCTCGCCCGATCTGTGTCTCGAGAAGTGCGTCAGCCAGTCGACGGTCGCCACCGAGGTGCTCAACCTGTGCACGACGAACAGCCTCGATGAAGCCATAGCTCGAAGGCGAAGACATAAAGGTGTGTGCCATCTTCTTCGTCAGCGGAGTGCTCAAGAGCTTCTGCTTCAGAGCAGCCTTGACGCTTCCGCCCGAGGCGAAGTGCTGGTACATCTTGATTGTATCGAATCCGTGACCAGAGCCCTCGATGTAGAAAAGGGACAGCAGGAATCGCGGCATCGGGTAAACGTCAACCAAGTGATTGACAAGAGAGCGAAACAGACTGTCCCGCCCCTTTCCCTTGGGCTTCCAGGTCTGGAGAGCCCGATGCCAAGTCAGCTTCGACAGCATCTCGAGGGCCGTTCTGTTCTGGTGAATGAGAAGCTTCGGTGACTTCTTCGAGAGAAAGCCGACGAGCCGCTCGAACTTGGGATTTTCGATCTCACCGTATCGCAGACCGCGGCCTGGGCCCAAAAAATCTGCAGTCGGGTTCTTCTGTCGCTTTCGGCTCTCTGCCAGTGCAACCTGGGCACCCTCTTCGCGTGCCAGTCGACGAGACTTGTTCCGCTCCTTGGAGACCTTCTTCCGAGCAGCCTTAGCGCGTGCCTGCTCAGCCTTTTCAGCGGGAGAGATCTTATCGCGGCGACGAGCCATGCTACTCCGTGTGAGTGTCAGCCTTGCGATCGTTGCAAGGCCAGCACATTGTCGTGAGGTTTTCGAGAGTGTCTTTGCCGCCCGCGGCTTTGCTGCCGAAAATCGCCATTGCTTATCTCCTCAGTGGGTTGATTACCACTGAGGAGAAGCAGTTACACGCTTTCGAAAGTGGGAGGCTCAGGTTTGTTGCGAGGGCCAGCCTGGTCATCAAGCCAAGAAAGCAAGGCGTCAGATTCAGCTCGCATTCGTGCTGTGAAGAGCATTCCTCCGCACTGCACGCACACACCATTCCCCCAGGTCGGCTGCTTGTGTCCGCAGCCACTGTCAGGAGCACCGTGCCCGATACAGATCGAGGGGCTGTCGTTATCCATTCCTGGAGTCATCTCGGGCATCAGAGATATTCTACTTCGTACTTCACAGAACCCTCATCGAGTTCTGCCTTCAAATCGCGGAGAAGATCAGGAGAAACCCAAGCCTCCTTGATGAGGATTCGATTCCCAGGTCCTGCCGCCTCAACGGCGTCCTTCGCCTCCTTCAAACCCCAATCAGTCCAGCGTCGGACGAGCTTGATTGCTGGGATCTTCTTGCCGTTGTGACCACGGAGCCAGATCTGAATATTGCCGCCGGCGTACTCATCCCAGCTCTTAATAGGTCCAGCTTGGTCTTCGCCTGCGGGTCCGACGTTGCTGTAGCCACCAGCCTCTGCAAAGAGCTCGAAAATCTCTTCCCGATCACAGCTTCTGAGATACTGGATGACATCGATCTTCAAGGGCAGACGACGCTGCAGACGGATGTCTCGACTCTGAATGGGCTTCCAGTTGCTCATGATTCACTCAATACTTCGGGTTGTTCTTCTCGGAGGACCTTGAGGGCCTTCTTGATCTTCTTCTGTCGGGCGCGCTCAGCTTCAACGGCTACGGCCTTGACAACAGCGAGGCGCTTCCGCTCGGTATGCTTCTCATGCTGGCGCAAGAGCTCAGCTTGCCATTCCTCGTCAGGCATACTCAGCCACTTTACGGGAAATGTGATGACATCAACGTCTTCCCACTTTGGTCCGGAACTGAAAGCTCGTGGGACGCCACTATTCATGTCTTCTTCGACAGTGACACGAATCATGTGGCCTTCAAGCTCGACGTCTCCCAGAAAGCGATCAGACCAGCATCGGCCACGATTCGTGATTGCTGAGCCCTTCCGGACCAGATCACGAGCCGAGTTTGCAAACTCGTTCCAAGCTACCTGCGCAGCTGTCAGATTGTTCCAGAGCTGTTGTGGGTTCACGAAGAACGCTCCCTTTAGGATGATTCTATTCCGCGCCAGTTGCGCTTTGCACGCACAGATTTGAGAACTGTAACATTCTCAACAAGACAATGCTGTGGCCCCTTGACAGGATCCAGGATGTACACCTTCCCGAAGTCCTTGTCTGAATCTTCGAGGACAACAGTTTCAAATGCGCTCGGCCAGCTTTTGACACGAACAAGATCACCCTGAAATGGGCGTCGTTGTGTGATGCGGATCCCGCCGAAGACATCACCATGCTTAATCTTGAGCCAGTGATCTCGCTTCATGACAAAGTCTGATGCGCTCATTAGTGCGCGGTAGTGCTGACGAAAACGAACAATGTCCTTAGGCTCGTAGCCTTCATCGAGTCTATTTGCAATCCGCTCTCGGGTGCGAACAGTCTCCAAGAAGATCTGCTCGAGCAAGCTGTCTTCGGTGGGAAGAACGCTGTAAGTGTTGTTGTCCTTGAGGCACGTCCAGGGTACTTCGATGATCTCGAACTTTCTCGGGATACCGCGGAGATCCATAGCCTTCGTAATCTTGCGACGGAATCGACCGATGCCAATGACCCGAACGTAGAATCGAGTCTTCTGGCCAGATCGCCAGGGTGCACGACCCAGCAGGTCGCCGACGAGGACAACGGGCCCGGCAGGTACACAGACCTCAAACCCTTCGAGGACCTTTTCTTTAAGAAAGTCAAGACGACGCTGCCGTGAACGTCGACTAATCTCTTCGTTGAAAGTGTTGCCATGAGACGTAGCGATGCTACGAATCTTTCGACGCTTTCGCATCGCATCGCGCTGGCTAATCGTCACTGTGGTTTGGCCAGGATACGGAATGCCAAACAGATGGACCCGCTTAGTCTTAAGAGTCAGACCCTCAGTGCTCCAGTCTTTGAGCGACTGAAGTGATTCGGGTTGCAGCTTAGCAGCCATTGAGAGGCCTCAGTTACTCGGAGTGGGATAGACACTCCTTTCACCCGAAATTATTGATACAGCCGCTGCCCTAAGGGCCCTAATCCGGACTTAAAAACTGGGACTTCGATCAATAGACTTACCAAGCCTGTTAATTGTCCACCACCAGCTAAGCTATTGTACCTCACACAGAAGGGAAAATGCACGCGCCATTTTAGGCAGAGTCAGTATTGGGCTCGCCAGGAAGTGCCATCACGGGAATTCGATCAAAGCCCGCGCGCTTCAGCTTCTTCTTGAGTCGAAGAGCTCGCTTGCGAATGATCGATCGCTTGAAGCGCGGCAGACTGTCGACGTAAGTTCGACCGTTGATGTGGTCGATCTCGTGCAAAAGCGCAACTGCCATGAGTCCTTGCCCACCGATCGTATGCACTTCACCGTTGAGGTCCGTGTATTCAACCGAGACCATTGCGGGTCGCTTGACGAGAACCGATTCGCGAGGAATACTGAGGCAACCCTCCTGCAGCATCTGCTCACCCTCAGCCAGCGTAACGACCGGATTGATCATGGTGAGATAGCCAGGAAGCTCGTCGTCAGCACTCTGCGGTGCCAGCAAGTGGTCGAGGTTGACCACAGCCATCTGAACATTGACACCGATCTGATTCGCAGCGAGACCGAGACCACCAACAGCCTCACAAGTGTCGATGAGATCCTCAGCGAGATCTCGCGCAAAGCCTGACGAGATCTGCTCGTCGGTCAGCTTGGTGCAAAGAGTAGTCAGGCCCTTGTCAGGCCACTGAACGATGTTAACAATGCTCACGGATAGTTCTCCCAGACTCCGCCATTCACGATGACGGTTTGGATGTAATTCTTGATGACTCGCGGCTGATAGCCTGGTCCAGTGTGGATGTACTTCGTGCAAATCTCGCAGCCGAAAGGACCACACAGACCGTAGCCGTCGCCCGGAACCCTGCGCTCGGGTCCCACGAAGTGCAACTGATCAATGAATGTGTCTTTGCCCAGCGGGCTGCGGACTTGAATTCCTTGTTCAAAATTGCCAGCTTCGCAGGATCCCCGGCGCTTGAGACGCCAAGACCAGATCGTGCTGTCGTCGAAGTGCAAAAGTCGTTTGAAGTGCTTGACTGGTCTAGTTTTGTTTCTCATGAAGGCTCCTATTCACCCTTCATCTGAACGACGATGTCGTTGGGATCCGGTTCGAAGGCCAGCTTCTCGCCAGGGGTGAGAACGTATGCACGGCGAACCCTACCGCGGGTGGGCTTGCTTGATCCGCCATCCGTCAGAATGATGTACCCATCGTAGACGCCGCGCATCTCCTTCGAGTGAATGAAGTCGACACAACACTGAAAGACCGTGCCTCCACACATGACGCGAGGGAGACTCGACACCTTCATGCCCTTTCGCCAGGTAATCATGTGCTCAGGCATGACCCGAGTATCAAAGGGGAAGACATCGAACTCCGTTCGACTGCCGAGGACGTTCATCTCGCCGACCAGAAGCTCCAGCGCCTTGTCTCCCATGGAGCCCGATTCGTCCAGGAACACTGCAATGCGGCTGGTTCGATTCCGAGTCCGGCCAGGCGCCATTCCCGGCACCTTGCGGTTCCGCCGCGACCAGGTCGAGCGAGCGTTGGCCCGACGACACCGGCCGATGAACTGCCGAAGAATCGAGCGCCAGTCGACCTCGTTCGAGACCATGGCAATGAGCTCACCCTGCTTCGACTTACTCACAGAACCCCAGCCGCGGGACTCTGCCTCTGCCACTGCCTCTGCCACTGCCTCAGCAAGGATGCCGTTGACGACCTGTGCGTCTCCTTCGGAGAGCTCGTTCCCGTCCGGGTGCTCGTCCATCGAGAGGATCTGCTTGATCAAGTCGCTGAGCTCTTCGCCCTTCTTGATCATGTCGGCGATCTGCTCATCCTCGACCAGGAGTGCGTAGTACTGCAGGTGAGCCAATCCCTTCGGGAAGCCAGCCACCAGCTGATCGATGTGCTCGAACCAGTCCTTGTCCTTCTGCGTCATCTCGGCCCAGTCAGCAGGGTCAGGACGATCGAAGTGCTCACCAGGAATCCATCCACCAGGTGGGAGATCCCGACGAGGAATGTTCGTGTTGATGCTCAGGTCCATCGCCCAGTTTGCCACAATGTGAGGCTTGAGCTTGGACGTGCAGTGACCGTAAGCGAGGTGATATGCCTCGTGCTGCAGAAGACCGATGATCTGGTTGTCCGTGAGCTCCGACAGAAAATCGGGGTTCCACCAAAGGTCGATGCGAGCATCGCGAATGGCGACTCCGGCCGTCGGGATGTCACGAGTCCTGTTGATGTGAACAGCCTGAAGGATCCGGTGGAAGAACGGCTCTTTCCAGTAGAGGTGAAGGAGGTACTTGGCGATGTCCAGCTGGTCGTTCTTGGCCATCTGGGCGTCGGTGTACTTCTTCTGACGAGACTTGCCTCGAGTGTCTCCCTCGGCGGTTCCCTTGGTGCCCTTCGCCATTGCCATGAACTGAAGCATGCGTTGTCCTCCTCTTTACTCTGCTATTCTACCACGCAGCTCAAGTGAGTTGCATGCGAGCGGCAATCATTGTGCTTAGTCGATGTACGAAGTTGTCCGTGATTGTAAGACAACGAACTCGTCTGAGAAAAGCTCAGTCACTGTGCCGTCATTCAGCAGCACATCAAAAACGTTGTTTCCAAAGTGATCCACCCGGCCGCTGACTACCGTTGCAAGAGTTCCGCCCCATCGACGCACCAGATCTACCTCACCGGCCCAGGCGGGATCGTTCTGAACTCGCACAAGGTCCTGTTCACGAACAAGAACTCCTTCCGTGTTTACTCCCATGACGAGATCTCCTGTAGCTTCTGGGCCCTTCTGAGCTGCTTGAAATGGTACTCTGCTGAGCTTGCCGTACTGCGGTCTGGGTAGTCCTGCGTGGCAAGAAGCGTTACAGGTCGACGGCTACGAGTGTACTTAGCTCCACCTTTGATTTCACCGTTGTGCTGTCGAAGTCGACGATGCATGTTCGTCGTGATTCCCGTGTACAGAGTGCCGTCGGCACATTGCACAACGTAGAGGAGCCAGGTTGACTTCATGACGGCCCGAAACCACTTGCCAATTCCACAGCTTGAGCAAAGATCATCGTCGTTTCCTACTCAGGATGTCAACCCAATCTGCCCAGCACCGATCTTCGATATAGTTCTCAGTGTCAGTGAACCACAAGATGGACATGATCCAACGACCAGTTGGAGCTTCGACGTATCGTGCTGTGAGAACGATACCGATGTCAAAAGAGCCGTTCTGACGCATGTCCTCTGCGTCATAGACTAAATCAAGTTCCCTCGGGATCTTGTCAGTCGCCGAAGACATCGAGGGGCTCATCCTTGAAGATGGTGTCGTTGCACCACCAGTACTCGGGACGCTCGAAGCTATCCTCTGTCGGGTAGGGAGAGGTCGAATGACAAGGACACTTGTTACAGTCCTTGAATTCAAGGACAACGCGTGTAGTGGGAAGTTCTTGCTTAGACATGGAAGCCTCTGTGCTCCAATCTTACCCTAGCGAGAGTGGCAGATTCACGTAACCGGTGCAAGAAATCGAACTGGAAAGCTCACGAGCCTGCCGTCGAGGAGTAGCGTCGCAACTTTACTCCCCCACCCGTTCGATACGCTGATGACGAGACCGATGTTTCCGGGCTGGAGTCCTTCGATTTGGACGACATCGCGGTCGGATGGTCGAGGTCTCCGGATGTAGCCTTTGCTGGTCTTCGTCTTGATGATCTTATCGAGATCCCGGACGTTGCCGTAGCTGCGCTCTCTCGAGGAGCCTCTACATCCAATACGACCCCAGGCAGTAGCAAACGTTGTGATTCGACCGTGAGTGGTCCACTTCGTTGGCGTGATCTCCCAGAACTTCTTGCTACTACCATCGATGAGCTCGTAGTAGAGCGGACTGACCTGGACGAGGCTTTCTGCCTTGATGATCACAGCATTTCCTGCAGCTGAGACTCGGAGACAATGGTGACACCCATCTTCGCTGCTTTCTTGAGCTTGGAGCTACCAGCGGTCGGGTCAGCACAGACGAGGTAGTCCAGCTTGCCGTTAACCGACTTGGACCAGACTCCTCCGGCAGCTTCGATGTCAGTTTGCCATTCCTTCTTCGAACGAGTGAGCTTCCCGGTGATACAGAAAGACTTGCCAGAAAGGCTACCCGAGGAGGAGGGAATCTCACCACCGGGAAGCTCAAGCTCGAGAAAGGAAAGGAGTTCGCGGACGAGAGGCTCGAGTCGCGTGAGCGCATCACGGACAAGGGCTGCACGCTCGTCGCCAAACTTTGGAATCACCGTGAGCTGTGCCAGGGTGATGTCGAGGATCTTGTCAGGAGTGTCGTACCCAGCCTCGATGATGTACTTGGTCAGCGACCGGCCGAAGCCAGGCACATTCAACGCACCGAAGAGAAGGTAGAGCGGGATGGTCCGCCGGCTGTGAAGGTTCCGGAGAGCTCGCTGAGCTCCCTTTGCACCCACGCGGTCCAGAGACGTGAGATCCGACTCCTGCAGTCGATACAGATCCGAGACCGAGTTGAGCTTGCCCGCGTCGACCAAGCCCGAGATGATCTTCTCACC
>Ga0098052_1000064_pt1 | contig 55550 bp, 49 predicted proteins | sample 15_taG_FD_81591 | JGI IMG/M metagenome (GOLD analysis project Ga0098052, IMG submission 81591) | Marine viral communities from the Subarctic Pacific Ocean - 15_ETSP_OMZ_AT15312 metaG | ecosystem: Environmental > Aquatic > Marine > Oceanic | place: Pacific Ocean | collected 2015-01-18
CAACATGATGAACATCGACGAAATTCTGGAATACCTGCCGCACCGATACCCGTTTTTGCTGGTGGATCGGGTAACGGAGGTCGAAAAAGGAAAATCGATCAAGGGCTACAAGAATATTTCGTTTAACGAGTCGTTCTTCCAGGGCCACTTCCCCAATAATCCGATCATGCCGGGCGTATTAATCATTGAGGCCATGGCCCAGCTGTCAGGCATCCTTGGTTTTGTGACAGTGGGCCGGAAACCTTCTGACGGCGTGGTACAATACCTCGCCGGTTCGAGCAAGGCCCGGTTCAAACGCCCGGTATTGCCAGGGGATCAACTGTGCATGGAGTCGGAACTTATCTCCGGTAAACGGGGTATTTACAAATTCGAGTGTCGCGCCCTGGTCGACGGAGAAGTCGTTTGCGTGGCAGAGATTCTGACCGCTGAGAGAGAAGTTTGATGGCGACAAATGACTGGTCGGGTGTCCATCCTCAGGCGATTGTAGACCCGTCAGCCAGGCTCGGGGACAACGTCACGGTTGGGCCCTGGAGTTATATTGGTCCGGATGTGGAAATCGGCGATGGTACCGAGATTCTGTCCCATGTGGTTGTTAAGGGGCCTACGGTCATCGGCCGAAACAACCGCATTTTCCAGTTCTCCAGTATCGGTGAAGAGTGCCAGGACAAGAAATACGCGGGCGAGCCCACCACACTGGCGATTGGTGACGATAATGTGATTCGCGAGAATTGCACCATCCACCGCGGCACAGTCCAGGATCGTGGTGAAACCCGAATTGGCAGCGGCAATCTTTTGATGGCCTACGTGCATGTCGCCCATGACTGTATCGTGGGGGATAACACTATCCTGGCCAATTGTGCGACCCTGGCGGGCCATGTTTCGGTCGGTGATTTTGCCATCCTCGGTGGCGGTACCATGGTGCATCAATTCTGCCATATTGGTCCGCACAGTATGGCGGCCGGTGGCAGCATCGTACTCAAGGACATCCCGGCCTATGTGATGGCCAGTGGTCAGTCAGCCGAGCCACACGGCATGAACGTCGAAGGCCTCAAGCGCCGTGGTTTCAGTAAGGACGTTCTGCTAGCCTTGCGCCGGGCCTACAAGGTCATCTACCGCCAGGGACTCACGACCGAGCAGGCCGTCGAAGAGCTCGAGAAGTCTTATTCCGATGTGGCGGAGATACGGCCTCTCATCGACTCCCTGCGTGGAGCACACCGCGGCATCATCCGCTAACCCGGCAGGAGCCTGTCGGTGACAGATCTTTCTCACGCGACCATCAGCCAACGCAAAATCACATTTGGAATTATTGCCGGCGAGGCATCGGGGGATATCCTGGGTGCCGGTCTGATCCGTTCGCTCCGTCAACGCTATCCTCATGCCCGTTTCGTTGGAATTGGCGGTGAAGAGATGGTCGCGGAGGGTTTTCATTCCCTGGTGCAGATGGAGCGCCTGTCGGTCATGGGGCTGGTGGAAGTCCTCGGGCGAATCCGCGAGCTTTTCAGTATCAGGGCTCGATTGCTGGACTATTTCTTCACCACCCCTCCGGATGTGGTCATAGGAATCGATTCCCCGGATTTCACTCTCGCAATCGAGCGGCGCTGCCGCGAGGCCGGCATTCTTTCTGTCCATTATGTCAGTCCGTCGGTGTGGGCCTGGCGGCAGAAGCGGATCTTCAAGATCGCCAAGTCCGTCAACCTCATGCTGACCCTGTTCCCGTTCGAAGCCAGATTCTATGAGGAGCATCAGGTGCCTGTGGCATTTGTGGGTCACCCCCTGGCGGATCGTATTCCCCTGGAGCCTGATACCCTCAAGATGCGGGAGTCGCTGGGTATAGATCCTGATGCGTCGGTGCTGGCGGTTCTGCCAGGCAGTCGGGCAGGGGAAGTGGACAGGCTGGGCACTCTGTTTCTGGAGGCATCTCGCTGGATCCAGGAAAGACGTCCGGATCTTCAGCTGGTGATTCCCTGTGTAAACCGGGAACGTGAGAAGCAGGTGCGCGATCTGGTTGATGCGCTTGATGTGAAGCTGCCGGTTACTATTGTGCGAGGCCGGTCCAGAGACGTGATGGCCGCCTCCGATGTGGTGCTGCTGGCTTCCGGAACGGCAACCCTGGAAGCCATGCTGCTGAAAAAGCCGATGGTTGTAGGTTACCGCCTGAGTGGATTCAGCTATGCGCTCCTGTCCAAGCTGGTGAAGGTTCCTCACGTAGCGTTGCCCAATCTGCTCGCCAAGCGCCAGCTGGTGCCTGAACTGCTCCAGGACGATGCCACTCCGGAAAGTCTGGGGGCAGCGGTGCTTGAGCGCCTCGAGAATACTGAGGAGCGTGAGAGGCTCAGAGAAGCCTTTACCGACTTGCATCTTACTCTGAAGCAGGGTGCCGATGAAAAAGCTGCCCAGGCGATATCAGACCTGATGGAGCAGGGTGCCCACTGATGCCAAAGACTCCGTTGCCACCCTTCGAATGTCGCTACACCGGTTCTCTCCTGGCTGGTGTGGACGAGGTCGGTCGAGGCCCGCTGATCGGGGCTGTCGTGACCGCTGCGGTGATTCTGGATCCAGATCGGCCGATCGCGGGCCTTGCTGACTCGAAGAAGCTGACAGAAAAACGCCGTAGCGCCCTCTATGAGCAGATTCTTGAGCATGCCAAGGCCTGGAGCATCGGTCGCTGCGAGGCCTATGAGATCGACGAGCTGAATATCTATCAGGCCACAATGCTGGCCATGGAGCGCGCGGTTGCGGGGTTGGCCATTGTGCCTGAATACGTTCTGGTGGATGGTAATCGCTGCCCCAGGTGGCACTGGCCATCAGAGCCGGTCATCAAAGGCGACAGCCGTGTAGAAGCCATCAGCGCCGCCTCTATTATTGCCAAAGTAACCCGTGACAGAGAGATGGAAGCGCTCGAAGCGCGCTTCCCCGGATTCGGCCTGGCGCAGCATAAGGGATACCCAACGCCCATCCATCTGGAAGCCTTGCGCCGGCTGGGTGCAACCCCTGAGCACCGTCGCTCCTTCCGCCCGGTTCAGGAGGTGATTGAGCAGGTGGGTTTCTATCGAGAGGATGTGACTAAAGAGCCTGAGCAACTCCAGTATAGAGGCGACCTTTTTGAAGATATCGATTGACAGTGGTGCGTCCAATCCTTAATATACGCGCACGTTGATCGGGGCAGCCCGGTAAACAACCAGTTTTGATGCGGGGTGGAGCAGTCTGGTAGCTCGTCGGGCTCATAACCCGAAGGTCGTTGGTTCGAATCCAGCCCCCGCTACCATATAAAAGAAAGGCAGATCAGTCAGTTACTGGTCTGCCTTTGTTCGTTTTTGGAGCATGGTCAATCTCTGCGACGTATATGTGACAGATAGGTGCCGACGCGTTTGACAGATTTTTTTGTCGTCGCCAGAAAAAGACCGTAAGCCACTTTTCGGCTTCATCGCTGAATTCCCTATCGAAAATCTCATCTTGCATTTAAGCCCGCCCTGGATTCCCTGCAATGTCATCTCCTATATTGAAGAAAAAGGCCCCGGTTAAGGGGCACAAGAGGGGTGCAAGCAAATAAGATCAGTTTGCTAATAGGGCGTCATACTCTCTCTATTAGTGTCGCAATGCCCTGGCCGACTCCTACACACATGGTGCAAAGAGCGTAACGACCACCGGTGCGCTGCAACTGGTAAGCTGCGGTCATTACCAGACGGGCGCCAGACATGCCAAGCGGGTGTCCAAGGGCGATAGCGCCGCCATTGGGATTGACCCGGGGATCGTCGTCGGCAATGCCCAGCTCGCGCAGGACGGCCAGGCCCTGGGCGGCGAAGGCTTCGTTCAGCTCGATCACGTCAATATTGGCGATGCTGATGTTCTGCTTCTCCAGCAGTTTCTGAACCGCCGGTACCGGGCCAATGCCCATGATGCGGGGGTCTACGCCAGCGGTGGCCATGCCCAGGATCTTCGCCATGGGCTTGAGGCCGTGTTGTGTCGCTGCCGCTTCGCTCGCCACCAGCATCGCGGCGGCGCCGTCGTTAACGCCGGAGGCATTGCCCGCGGTCACGCTGCCGTTGTCACGGAAGGGCGTGGGCAGGGCGGCGAGCTTTTCCAGCGTGCTTTCCCGGGGATGCTCGTCGGTATCGAACTCTAACGGGTCCTGTTTGCGGCGTGGGATGAACACCGGCACGATTTCCTCGGCAAATACGCCCTCTCGCTGCGCCCGAGCGGTTTTCTGCTGGGAGCGAAAGGCGAACAGATCCTGATCTTCTCTGGAAATGTTGAACTGTTCGGCGACGTTCTCCGCCGTCTCCGGCATGGAGTCGATACCGTACTGTTTCTTCATCAGCGGGTTCACGAAACGCCAGCCGATGGTGGTGTCCTCAATCTTCTGGCCGCGGGAGAAGGCGGTGTGGGCCTTGCCCATTACGTACGGGGCACGGGACATGGACTCCACGCCACCGGCCAGAACCAGATCCATTTCCCCGGCGCGGATGGCTCGGAAGGCAGTACCCACGGCGTCCATACCAGATCCGCACAACCGGTTGAGGGTGGTGCCGGGTACGGAGGTGGGCAGACCGGCCAGTAACGCGGACATGCGGGCCACGTTGCGGTTGTCTTCACCGGCCTGGTTGGCGCTGCCCATCATCACCTCGTCGATGGCGGCCGGGTCCAATTCCGGGGCCTGCTCGAGCACGGCCTTGAAGATATGCGCCGCCAGGTCGTCCGGGCGCATGCTGGCAAGGGTGCCGCCGAAGCGGCCGATGGCCGAGCGGCGGGGATGGCAAATAAAAGCATTCATTAGTTGGAAACCTCATTCCGCCTGAAGCAGATCAAGTGGGGACCTATGTAATTATCTCTGGCCACCCAACTTACAGGCGGCGCGTGGATGTCACAATTATATGATTGGCATAAAAGGCATCTAAAAAATGTATATGTCATTGGTTGAGCGAGGGTTGGTAATCAACGGCGTTTTTCAAATAGTAGCTTGCCGCTCCATCGCCCGGATTCGACGTGTTTTGTAACCTGATAGAAAATCACCTCTATCAATTTTCTGACAGCGATTGAATTGGGCCGATTGCCTGGAGTAGCTATCGCCAGAGAACGGTAAAGTTCGGGCTTAACGATAGGGACTGCAACAATCTCTCCGCGTTGCACCATTTCACTGACAGTGGCAGAGGATAAAATGGTATAACCGAGATGCTGCTTTATCATCTCGCTTAGAAGCGGCCACGCACTGACCTCAAAGGCCAGGTTGATTTTTTTGTCCCTTTGCATCGCTTCCTTTTCCATTCGTGCTCTTAAGCCATGTTTTTCCTCCGGTAGAATCAGCGGTAGATTGAGAACTTCGTCAAGATTCACAGTGTCCCGTTTCGAGATTTCGGCGCCCGGTGGAGCAATCAGGAAAAAACGCTCGTCAATCAGTGGGGTATGGCGCAAGTTCTTATGCTTGCTTTGATCATAGGTGATCACCAGATCCAGCTTTTGCTGAGAAACCATATGCTGCAGCGTGCCGCTCATGGCTGATCTCACCGCGAGATTTACACGTGGATAAAGTGTGCGGAACTGTTTGACGATCATCGTTGCCAATTCATTAGAGACCGTTGGTAGCAATCCTAGCTTCACCTGACCGGTTACAGTCCCAGAGACTGCCGCCACATCTGCTTGAAGTTGTTCTGTATCCTGAAGCAGGCCTTTGGCGCGTTCATAAAGAACTTCTCCCGCGGTCGTTAGCAAAACACCCCGCCCATGGCGAACAAAAAGCTCAACATCCAGGGCTTCTTCAAGCAATCTAATTTGGCGGCTTAAAGCCGGTTGTGCAATGAATAGCGCCTCTGAGGCACGACTGAAACTACCTCTCTCGGCAATGGTAAGAAAGCTGTTCAGTTGGCGCAGATCAATCTTGAGGTTGGAAGCCATACAGTGTTGACCATTTATTGTTAGATCCCGTATCCCGCTGATTGCGGGCCGTTCTTTAAGCTATACCAACAATTACTAGGAAATATAGAAAAAAAAGATACTGATCACGCTTCAAATAAAATCATTAAAACGATAATAGAAACATCGGTTTATACGTTCTCTGTTTTGGTTTGCTCTTAGTCGGGGAGTTTAGCTTTTTTGATCTTTGGCATTTTTATTCAATTAGCGGACAAATTGCTTCAAGACGCTATCAGGTAACCCTCGCATCATGTGCAGTATTGTGAGGAAGAAAGGTTAGGGCTGTAGAAATCGTTCGAATCAGCCCATGCGGATTTCTTTGAGGTTTGCGCTACCCCTTTCAAACGTACTCCCTATCGACTTGAAGAAAGCAAAGCACGAATGTGAGTGCTTTGGTCTGCTGAAGCATGTTGTTGCTGGCGCGAGACAAGCGCTTGTCGGGCGGTAGGAGAGCCAAAACAAGACGGAGAAGCAATATGTACCCCAATCTCAAGATGTACATAGACGGTCAGTTCGTGGACGGGCATAGTGAATCCAACCAGTCGGTCTTGAATCCTTCCAATAATGAGGTTCTGGCCACGCTACCTTATGCAAGTGAGAGTGACCTGGACCGGGCGCTGGAATCGTCGGAACAAGCCTTTCGTTTGTGGAAGAAGGAACCCGCCGTGGAGCGTTCCCGGATTTTACGGAAGGTGGCGGAGCTTATTCGAGAGAGAGCAGAGAACACAGGTCGGGTACTCACGTTGGAACAAGGGAAGCCGGTTCGCGAAGCCATTGGCGAGGTCTTGTCCTGTGCTGAGCATGCTGAATGGCACGCGGAGGAATGCCGCAGAATATATGGTCGTGTGATTCCTTCACGAAAATCAAATGTACAACAAATCGCGCTCAAGGAACCGATAGGAGTGTGCGTTGCTTTTTCGCCGTGGAATTTTCCTTTCAGTCAGGCTTTCCGCAAAGTTGTCGCTGCCATTGGCGCGGGCTGTACGGTTATTCTTAAAGGGTCAAGTGACACCCCTGCCTCCGTGATGCTGATGGCACAGATTTTCCATGATGCAGGTTTGCCAAAGGGCGTTTTTAACGTCGTATCTGGTGACTCTGGCATGATTTCCGAGTACTTGATCAGGTCGCCGATCGTCCAGAAGATCAGCTTTACCGGCTCTACGCCGGTCGGTCGGAAGCTGGCGTCACTTGCCGGAGCTAACATGAAACGCTGCACCATGGAGCTTGGCGGTCACGCGCCGGTCATTGTTTGTGACGACGCAGATATCGACAAAGCCGTTAAAGACCTCGTCGGATTCAAGTTTCGGAACGCGGGGCAGATTTGTATCTGTCCGACCAGGTTCTTCGTTCAACGGAATATCTACAACGATTTTGTCTCCAGGTTTTCGGAAGAGGTAAAGAGAATCAAAGTAGGGTGTGGGTCCGATGACTCCACAATGATGGGGCCTCTGGCCCAATCCCGTCGGGTCGGGGAGATGCAGAAGTTCGTTGATGACGCGTGTCAGAAGGGCGGTGTGTTGGTCACGGGCGGTGAGACTCCGTCTGGCGCGGGGAACTTTTATCCACCAACGGTTCTCAAAGATGTTCCTGATGATGCGATGCTCATGAATGATGAACCCTTCGGCCCAATTGCGGGTTTTGTGCCGTTCGACAGCATCACAGAAGTGCTGGAACGAGCTAACCGGTTGTCCTTCGGGTTGGCCGCCTATGCGTACACCTCATCTGTGAGCATTGCCCATAGTATTACCAATGGCCTGGAAGCCGGTATGGTCTCTGTGAACCACATAGGGCTGGCGTTGGCGGAAACTCCCTTTGGGGGCGTAAAGGAAAGCGGCTATGGTAGGGAAGGTGGCAGTGAGACCTTTGATAGTTATCTGGCGACCAAGTTTGTGACTCAGATGAGCTGATGTCGGTTGAGAGTCAAGAGTAAGAGTTTGCTTTGAGTTAAATGGTTATAAACTTAATTTTATCTTCGGGTCTTTCGATCAAAAACAATAAGGAGACAGTTCATGGCCAGCAGCTTGTTAGCACCAAATGACATTCTAAATGTTATACCTGGGCAGGTAATCTGTGAGGGTACGGTAGAAAATGCTCTGAAAAATCGGCTCTCGATGAGAAACTATCGGTTCGATAAAACTGAAGTTTATATTCCTGAAATGCGGGATTACATGCTGGTCAGGTGGGAGTCTCCGCCTGAAAAACTTGGTTTCTTACATTCGGGTAAGTGGGCAGCTCAGGATGCTCGTACCGATAGCGTGACAATTCTGGCGCGTGGAGAGCCATCTCGATGGTTCTGGACAAATGATATTCAGGTCTCACACGTTTATGTTTCCGAGTCTGCGATTAAAAAAGTCGCTAATGACCTCTTTGAGAAAGATATTGAAAGCTTGAATATCGATCATAGAGCGGTGTCTCAGGATGCTACATTGGCTGAGTTGATGAAGTCATACGAACGGGAGTGCCTGGGTGAAAGTCTCGGTGGTCAACTGTATGCGGATACCATTGAGACTCAGATATGTATCCATCTGATCAGGGAGTATTCTCAATGCAAACTTCGTGAAATTCAGATTGACCGAAGTATGCCTGTTTCAAAGCAGAAAACGATTGAAGAATATATTGTTGAAAACCTTGATCAATGTATAAGTATCGATGATTTGGCGGAAATATCGGGATTTAGCAATTCGTATTTTATTCGCCTGTTCAGAAATGCGTTTGGTATGCCTCCACACGCCTATATTCTTCAGCGAAGGCTGGAAATGGCAAAGGCGATGCTTGAGTCGCCCATGGATATACCGATCAAGGTTATTGCAATGGAGTGTGGTTTTTCCGATCAGAGCCATCTGACGCGTCTGTTTAAGAACAAGTTTTCTACAACGCCTAACAGATACAGGAATAAGACTAAACTAACTGAATTTTGTTGAATTGCCGATCAAGATATTTTCCTTAGATGCGCGACTCTCTGCTTGCAGAGTGAGTCGCGCATCGTTTTTATGCCTGGCTGATTTTTCGGAACCATCTGACTCCAATATTAACTTCTCCGATCCCGTGGCTGCATGTATTTTCAAGTAGAATTGATATGCAGTAATTTCGGTTTATATTTTGGCTGTAATAATTGTCAAAAAGTTAAAAAATTTTTCAAGTGCCATTTTATATATAATCTATTTATCTTCTGGTTCAAAAAAATAATAAATACATTCAATATTTTAAAGGTCTATATCAGGATCATTTGAGTTGGTTTTATAAGAAATCAACAAAGGAAAAGCCAGATGATCCAGGAAAATTTAAACAATAGTACTGCTGATAAACTTCGTAACAAAACGAATCGTAGGTATTTTAAGATGGCGAAATTGAAACTGCCGGGTGCAATTTTATTGGCGACAGCATCCCTCCCGGCATTTTCTGAAAGTATCACAGTGGGCGACACAAACCTTACGCTGTATGGTTACGCAAAGCTTGACCTCATCTATGATTTCGATTCGCCTCTTGGTATTTCTATTATCCACCAGAATATCAGGCTTGACGATACAAATGGCCCTGATGGTCATTTTGACGCGCACGCCCTTGAGTCCAGGATCGGCATTTCAACCATTACCCCTAGCGAGCTCGGAAATATCGAGACCCGGGTTGAAGGTGATTTTTATGGGCCTGGCGGGACCTTTCGACTCCGGCAGGGGTACGGTACATGGAATGGCATTCTTGCAGGCCAAACCGAAACGAACTTTTCGACGTTTCTTGGTTACACGCCGAGCATTGATTTCACCGGTCAGGTCGGACAAACAAACCTGGACCGTCAGGCGCAGATTCGTTACTCAACAGGGGGGCTCTCTATAGCTTTAGAGGAGGCTGACAAGCAAGGAGGCCGAGCCTATGAAACGGAAGAGACCGTCGAAATCAAGAGTAGCCTTCCAGATCTGACTTTCAGATATGACGATGCTCTGGGCGGTATGAATTATTCGTTAGGAGCCGTTTTGCGGCAGTTAACTGCTTATGATGCCGCTGCTGATCGGGAAGAAGACGAATTCGGTTATGGTGTCAGCTTCTCGGGAAAAATGCCTGTTTCATCAAGGGTGAGCCTGCAAGGTGCAGTAGTCTACGGTGAGGGTGTTGGTGGTTACCTGTGGTTAAACCCGGCTGCGCCAGCGTACTACGACCCTTTTTCTGGCAAACTCGAAGCTATAGAAGCCGTTGGTGGTACTCTTGGTATATCCGTGGCTATTGGTCCTGGTTTAGCAAACCTGGCTTACGGTATGTCAGAAGCTGATCTGGATGACATAAAAAATGTCGACGTTAGCAATGAGGGCGAACAAAACACTAGCCTTTATTTGAACTACCTGTGGTCGCCCATTGAGAATGTCGATTATGGTATTGAAGTGAGCCACCATACCCGAGAGTTGGTGGGGGGGCGTGAAGGGAAGGCGACACGTCTTCAGGCGATGGCCAAATACACTTTCTGAACATTGATTTAAGCGTTGTTGTGCCCCTAGTTGCCCCGACCCTAAGGCGGGGCTTTTTTCTGTATGGACCAGTGTCGTCTTTCGTTTCCCATAAATAGCAGGATCAAGTTTCGTATAGATTTCATTCCAGCAAAGTTCAGCCAATTGATCTGCTGTCTCGATATTTCCGACACGTCCGTTCCGTTTTTCTATCAGTTCTAGCACCTTGCCTGCAAGCTCCCTCATTCTCGCCCCAAGATTGTTATATTTGTCTGCGTAGAATTCCGGGACGAATTTCGAATCTTCTTTGATAGAGTTTTTTGATTTTTTGAGGAGATTGGCTTCTGCCTTCAGGATGTTAATGCCTTTCTTTTCTGCTTAAATCATGTCGCTACCAGCTTGTTGTCGATAGAGGAAAGTAACATAGGCAGCGATAATCGATCCGGCCTTCAGAAGATCCTCCTTTTCTTTGGTGTTGAAACGATTCCACGTATTACGATTAAGCGCTGCCGCTCCGCCTGCGGCATATAGACCGCCTAGAACGTTAGTAGTTATGTTTTTTGACAACATCATGGAGATTGAAGTTCGTCAGTTCTGTGGGTGAGAGGAAGGTGCAATCGACAACACCTTGCTGGAGTGCTTCATAAACTTCATTTTCCAGGATTGCCAATGGTGATCCCCCGAAATTCTTCGCCCAGCAAGCGAAGGAAGCGCAAGATATTCGCGAGCGCTTGCTGTTTAGTTTTCAACCGTATTTACTGGATCATTACAGAACATTACATAAGCGGATGTAGATACAACCGAGGTATAAATCGGGTTGTTTGACGCGAATTCGTTCTCACATTCCGGGCAGTTTAGCATTATATATTCCAGAATGGCCCGGGAATAAGCGTAGCCTTCTTTAACCGATACTATACTCTGCAGCGCTTGATGTGTTGGGCCGGTAGTTATTCAGGGCTATTTTGAGGACTCAGAGGGTCATCAAAAATACGGTTTTACTGATCAACAGATAGATCCATTCGTTCAGGCGGTTTTGAGTTTTGCGAGAGAACTTCGTGATCAGTATTGCCAAGGCAATCGACGAGTTGATCTGCTTGGCGTGTGCCAGTGGCAGGAAAATGGCGATGAGCAGGTAGTAGCAAGCAACTATAGTGATTCTGCCGGGCAGGGGGTGTTGAACAGAAATCGGGCCAGTATATCCAGGCTGATGTGTATCATCATCAGGGCCATGAGGACCCCGCTTCGAATTGTAACTATCTTATTGATCTTGTTAATCAATACTTCGAAGCTCTCCGCAACTTGTGACCAGTTCTTGTACTATTTACTTTTGTACTCATTACTATGACCGCCCCCTATTTAAAGATTGATATACGGTTGGAAGGGGCCTGCTTCGGGTAGAAGCAGGCCATGATGGAAGTTCAATCAGTTCGCGGTATATCCTCCATCTACAACGATTTCTGCACCATGTACGAAGGATGATTCGTCGGATGCGAGAAACAGCACCGCTTTTGATACCTCGTCGGGTGTGCTGGGCCGGTTCATGAGCGTGGGGCCAAGAAGCGCTTTACGGGTTTCTTCATCCGTGTGCAGCAAGTCCTTGGTCATGGGCGTATCGATCACTCCCGGGTGCACTGAGTTCACGCGGATATTAAAGTCTGCGAGGTCCACGGCGCAGGACTTGGTCATCAGCCGTACAGCGCCCTTTGATGCGATGTACGCGCCAGCGCTTGGCGCGCCGACGATGCCATAAATGGATGAAATATTGATAATTGAGCCGCCGCCACTTTCCTTCATGATAGGCACGGCTTCCCGGATGCCGAGAAAGGTTCCACGTACGTTTATATCGAACGTTCGATCCCATTCTTGGTTATTGGTCTCATGGACTGGTTTGAGAATGAGTGTTCCCGCGTTGTTGACCAGGATGTCCAGCCTGTCGGCCTTTTTTTTGATCGATTTGATCGCAGCCTTCCAGTCAGCTTCACTGGATACGTCCAGTCTCAAAAACTCAGCGTCTCCTCCCTGGCCTCGAATTGCTTCCACGACCTGCTTGCCGTTTCCCACGTCAATGTCACAGACGAATACTTTTGCTCCCTCAGCAGCCAGTAGTTCCGAGTGGGATTTTCCCATCCCCATGGCACCACCGGTAACCAAGGCAACTTTTCCAGTTACTCGTTTCATCATTGTTTCCTTGAGTCTGCTCAGATGACAGAAGAGGGCAGGTTTGTTAACTGCCCCGTTCCTTAGTTGACATGCGTTGCTCAGTTGGTGAATTCGAGCGTCGAATAGTTGTCTTCAACTACGGCCTGAAGCTCTTGCCGGTAGGCGCCAAGCCCGGCCATGTAGAAACGGACGGTGTTTTTCTTGCCCGGTATATTTGCGCCGAAGATCCATGACTGGGCTTTGGGAAAAAGCGTCATATCGGCAATCGATTGGCAGGTTTCTACCCAAGTTTCCTGTGCCTCCGGTTTCGGTTCTATGGTTTTGTGGCCGTTCCGTTCGGTCACTGCAATCGCATCGGAAATCCACTCAACCTGGGTCTCAATGCTTGGTGGAAGGTTGGTGAAGGGACCGTTGGGGCCCAAGATCATGAAGAAGTTCGGGAAATCCGCTTCCATTACCCCCAAATAGCCCAGGGGGCCGTCCTTCCATTTATCTTGAATGGTGATGTTATTACGGCCCTTGAGGTCGATCCGCGTATAGTTTCCTTCAACGGCATCGAAGCCTGTTGCAAAGATCACCGCATCCAGCTCAATCTCCTTGCCGCTTTCAAGGAGAATCCCGTTTTCAGTGAACTTTGAAATCGGATCGGCTTTAACATCTTCAAGAGATACGTTATCGCGGTTATACACCTCGTAGTAGTGATTGCCACACAGGGGACGTTTAGCGTAGAGATCGCTGGGCATCAGTTTCTTGGCGGTCTCGGGATCCTTAACGATCTGAGCAATTTTCCGCTTGATAAAGTTTGCTGCAGCGTCGTTAGCCTCTTGGTCTGTTGCAATATCCGAAAATGTTTCGAACATGAACCGAAAGCCACCGCCTTTGTTCCAGATTTCCTCGAAGACGCGTTCACGTTCTTCTTCCGAGACTGAGGTGGCAGGCACGGTGCTCTCTTCAAAGCCGAAGGCAACAGCAGATGATTTCACCTGATCCCAGATAGCGTCATAGTTGGCTTTGTATTCCTGAATTTTCTTCTCACTTTCGGGCCAGTTTCCAATCGGTACCACGTACTGTGGAGACCGTTGAAATACCGTCAGGTGTTCTGCAGTTTCGGCCATCGCAATAATAACCTGGACCCCGGTAGAACCTGTGCCGACAACGCCAACTCGCTGTCCGGAGAGATCCGTTCCTTCAGGCCATGCACCGGTGTGAACGATCTCGCCTTTGAATGTGTCCATTCCATCGAAAGGCGGTTTGTTGGTTGCTGACAGAAGGCCCAGGCCGGTTACCAGATATTTTGCGGTAACCATCTGATCTTTGTCTGTCCAGACTCGCCAGATTTGGGTAGCTTCGTCGAAATGGGCAGCAGTTACCTTGGTGTGGAACTGGTAGCTGCGCCGAAGGTCGTAACGGTCAGCCACATCGTTCAGATAGTCCAGAACTTCGGGCTGCGTCAGATAGCGGTTCTTCCACCGGGCGTTTTCCAATCCCTCCTTGTCGAAGGAGAATCGATAGCAGAAGCTCTCGGTATCTGATAATGCGCCAGGGTAGCGATTCCAGTACCAGGTACCACCAACGTCGCTGGCGTTGTCGTAGGCCTGAACTCTCAGCCCCTGTTCATCCCGCAGTTTGTGAACGGCATAGAGTCCTCCGAATCCTGCGCCGACTACAACGGCGTCAAAATCGGGAGTCTCGGTTCTTGTATTTGTGGTTTTCTCATTCATGTGAGTTTCCTCTTCGAACACAATTGATCCCCGGAGCCAGAAGCGCCCCGTTTCCTCGTTTGTTGTTAATTCACGGAATGCCCGCGCCGGCAATTACCCGCGCGGGAGAAGAGGTATCAGAGGTTCTGATACCAATCGGCTATACGATGTAGTTCCTCGTTTGCTTCCGGTGCGCGGCCCGAGAGGGCGGGAAACACGTGCTGCATGCCAGGCACCACAGAAAGCACAGTTTTAACACCCTGGTCTTTGGCCTTGGCGTGAAGGCTCTCTGAATCACTAAGCAACGTTTCGGCACCTCCAGCGGTAATATAAAGGGGTGGGAAACCGGTGAAATCGTTTTCCAACGGATTGGCTAATGGATCGAGTGGATCGGTTTTGTCGCCGAGAAACATGCCCGCCATGCCTTCCAGGATTGGTTTTCCAACGAGTGCATCGGTTGAAGCATTGGATTCAAGAGTGGCGCCGCGCAGCGCCATATCGAGCCACGGAGAATAGGCGATCACGGCCCCCGGCAGGGGAAGCCCCAGATCACGGAACTTAAGCACGCTGGCAATGGCTAGATTGCCTCCGGCGCTATCGCCTGCGGTGATCAAGTTGTTTGCTTTGTAACCTTGGTCCAGCAACGCTTTGTAAGCGGATACAGCATCCTCAATCTGGGCAGGAAAGGGATGTTCCGGTGCTCGGCGGTAGTGGAGAATTACGGCCTGAACGTTAAGGGCCTTGGCGAGGTGCCCGGCCATTTTACGATGGCTGTCTGCGGACCCCACAGCGAAGCCGCCACCATGTGTGTAAATGATGGCCCGTGAGCTATCCGCACCGTCTGGCAATGCCCAGATGGCTTCAACGCCGCCAACATGGTCGCTCTTATAGCGAACGTTTTCTGGTTCCAGAGCAGGCTGGCCCCATTCATCAAACATGCTACGCAGGTTTTCAATGGAAAGATCAGGATTGGCAGTCATTCTATTGGTCCAATCCTGATAAAGGTCGCGCAAGACATTGGATTCGCTGCTAATTGTCATTGTTTTTTCCTCTTGGTTTTTTGCTAATGAATACAACGTCTTTCAGCCCCTTACATAAACGATTGCGACTTGCGGATTACGCTGGTGCTGAAGACTTTCAGTTGCAGATTAAATCCCGATCAATTCTGAGTATTGAAGATTTCTGTCCAGATATTGGAGCATCTTGTTTTTTTCAGAATGAGCCGGTTGTTGTTTTTATTTCGAGGATGGCTTGATGTTGATGAGGAGGTTTCGCTTCAAAGGTTTGTACAAAAGAAAAATAACTCCATTCAATCCAGAAAGTAAAAATAACGGGATGATAATTCGCAAGTTCTATTAGTTGAATCGTTCAAAGCCGATAATCCAGATATTCGTATCGGGTACAGGCGGGTTTTATAAATAGTGCTATTTGAATCGGTATCTATCTGAACCATGGGAGTAACAACAATGTCGAATCAGGTTGAGGGCGACGGAGCATACATCCGTTATGAGTTTTCGGAGTTCGCGGGCAAATTGGAACCGGTAAAGTACGAGATACCCGTTCCGCAAGGAAATGAGGTTTTGCTGAAAGTCGATTACTGCGGTGTTTGCCATAGTGATGTTCATGTGCATGACGGCTATTACGGCCTTGGCAATGGTAAAAAGCTAAATCTCGGAGACCGTGGAATAAAGCTGCCGGTAACACTTGGCCACGAAGTTGTGGGAACTATTGTGGCTGTGGGCGAGGATGCCAGCGATGCATCGGTCGGCGAGCGGAGGTTAATCTATCCATGGATTGGTTGTGGCGAATGTTCTGTGTGTCAGCGGGGCGAAGAAAATCTGTGCGGTAAGCCTGCTTCACTCGGCATTTTTAAACCCGGTGGTTATTCGGAATACATTACGGTTCCCCATCCGCGTTACCTGGTAGATCTTGGCAATCTCAACCCTGCAAATGCATCTCTGTTGGCCTGTTCCGGCCTGACAACCTTTTCAGCGATCAAGAAAATTCAGCCGTTGCACGAAGAAGAGTATGTGATTGTTATTGGCTGCGGTGGGCTTGGCCAATTGGCAATCAGAACGCTGAGATCCGCCGGAATCAGTAACATTGTTGCCGTGGATGTTTCCGAGGATAAAAGAGAGATGGCTAAGAAGGCCGGCGCAAAAGTCGTCCTCGATCCCCGTAGCGTAGATGCGACTGATGCGTTGACTCGGGAGGCAGGCGGGAATTGCATGGCTGTTCTGGACTTCGTCGGCAACGAACAAACTGTTGAGTTTGGCCTTAAGGTTCTGAGGAAGGGGGGGAAGCTGGTCGTTGTCGGTTTACATGGTGGCGAACTGCGCTATCCGATTCCTTTCCTGGTCACGAAGGCAGTTACAATTATCGGCTCCTATACAGGAACACTGGCTGAAATGAAAGAGCTGGTAACGTTTGCGAATCAACATGATCTTCTAGACATTCCCGTAGAAATTCGGGCCCTTGAGAGGGCTGAATCTGCCGTGGAAGACCTGTCCGATGGAAAGGTTTCCGGACGAATAATTCTCAAGAATTAATGGAGCATAGACTTACTACTTGAAGTCAATGCTAACAGTTGACCAAGATTTTAATTAAGGCATGAATCTTGAGTATATTTCTACCTTTGCCTCGGTTGGGTTTTACCGAGGCTTTTTTATAAATCTTTAAAATAATAAATAGATAAATGGCCCTTATGCCACTCGGTGGTCAATTGTTTTGGTAAAAGTTAAATTGATAAGTAGAAGTTATAGAAGATATGTTGATCATATAATGGCTAATTTGTTTAGAAGTTAGTAAGTTAGTTCGCAAATTAATAAGTTTTGGAGAGCGGAATGGCACTTGATAAAGAGACTTTGAACCAATTTATTGACAGCGTCCGGCGATATGTCCGGGAGCGCCTGGTTCCGCTGGAAATGCAGGTCGCGGAAGAGGATCACATACCCGAAGGGGTCATCGAGGAAATGAAAGAGATGGGACTCTTCGGGCTATCAATCCCGGAAGAGTTTGGTGGTCTTGGGCTCACCATGAGTGAAGAAGTAGCCATCATTCAGGAGATGGGGTACACGTCACCGGTGTTTAGGTCGATGTTTGGTACCAACGTAGGCATTGGTTCCCAAGGCATTATCATCGACGGCACCCCCGAACAGAAAGCAAAATACCTTCCAAAACTCGCCTCCGGCGAACTGATTGGTTCATTTGCACTGACGGAAGCGGACGCCGGTTCCGATGCGGGCTCGATCGTGACGACGGCACAGCGAGACGGCGACGAATACGTCATCAATGGCAGCAAACGTTATATAACCAACGCGCCTCGGGCGGGTGTTTTCACGGTGATGGCCAGAACTGGAAGTCGGGAGGAAGGCAGTCGGGGTGTATCCGCTTTTCTGGTGGACGCGGATTTACCGGGCATCTCGTTGGGGCAGCCCGACAAGAAAATGGGCCAGAAAGGTTCTCATACCTGCGACGTGATTTTCGAAGATGTTCGAGTGCCGGTATCTGCCATGATCGGAGGAAAGGAAGGGCAGGGTTTTAAAACAGCGATGAAAGTTCTGGACAGGGGCCGGTTGCACATAAGTGCACTGAGCGTTGGTACAGCCAAAAGGCTAATAGACGAGAGCCTCGCCTACTCGACCCAGAGAAAACAATTCGGCACTGAAGTCGCCAACTTTCAGTTGGTCCAGGCAATGTTGGCTGACAGTCAGACTGAGTACTACGCCGGCAAATGCATGGTGGAGGAAACCGCGCGAGCCTATGATTCCGGTGCCGCGGTGTCCATGAATGCTTCCAGCTGCAAGCTCTACTGCACCGAAATGGTAGGCCGTGTCGCGGACCGCGCAGTGCAGATCCATGGTGGCGCCGGTTATATCAGTGAATATTGTGTCGAGCGATTCTATCGGGATGTACGTCTGTTTCGGCTTTACGAAGGCACTTCTCAAATCCAACAGTTGGTTATTGCCAAGCAAATGATTCGCAACGCTGAAAGCTCACTCTGACCTAGGAGTTTGGTATGTCTGGTCCATTATCAGGAATTCGAGTACTTGATTTGTCCCGCGTTATGGCAGGCCCCTGGTGTACCCAGATCATGGCTGATTTGGGGGCTGAGGTCATCAAGGTCGAGCGCCCAGAACAGGGAGATGATACCCGTCATTGGGGCCCTCCCTGGCTTAGGGATAAGGCAGGTAATCCTACCAAGCAGTCGGCTTATTACCTCTCTGCCAATCGTGGCAAGTACTCTGTGACTATCGATATTGGTAAACCAGAGGGCCAGGCGCTGATCCGTGAATTAGCCGCAGGTTGCGATGTTCTGGTAGAGAACTTCAAAACCGGTGGGTTGGAGAAAAAGGGGCTAGGCTATGGGGACCTCTCAGCGCTGAATCCCGGTATTGTTTACTGTTCGATCACAGGGTTTGGACACACCGGCCCCATGGCTCATAACGCAGGCTACGATTACCTGATTCAGGCTCAGTCGGGATTGATGAGTATCACCGGTGTGGCGGATGGGAAACCTGGGGCGGGGCCGCAACGCGTGGGTATGGCGGTGGCTGATTTGACCACCGGGATGAATGCAGCGATCGCCGTTCTTGCCGCTATTCATCACCGCACGAAAACAGGTGAGGGGCAGCATATTGATATGGCCCTACTGGACGTTCAGGTCAGTTGGTTGGCGAACCAGGCTCTGAATTACTTTTGTAGCGGCAGTATCCCCGGCCGAACAGGTGAATATCATCCCAATCTTGCACCCTACCAGCCGTTTCCCACTAAAGACGGCCAGGTAATCATTGCCGTTGGTAATGATGCCCAGTTCCATCGTCTTTGTGGCGTCATGCGATGCGAAGAACTGCCGAGGGATCCGCGGTTTGCAACAAATCCGGAGCGGGTTGTTCATCGACAGGAGCTTGTCGGAAAGCTGTGTGAGTACACCCGCTTGAGGACTAGTCGGGAGTGGATGGATTGCCTCGGTAAAGTACAAGTGCCGTGCGGCCCCATTCAGAATATTGCAGAGGTTTTTGAAGATCCGCAGGTCAAGGCCCGGAACATGAAGCTGGAATTGGAGCATCCGCTTCTTGGTAAGGTTCCGGGAGTTGCGAATCCAATCAAGTTTTCCAAAACCCCGCAGCGATACGAAAAGGCACCTCCCTCACTTGGGGAGGATACGGTCGCAATTCTTGAGAGAGATCTCGGCAAATCAGCTGAAGAAATCCGGAATCTCCAGGCTCGGGGAGTCGTCTGACTTCCGTCCGTTGACCTCAATCCCACTTAAGTTACGTGTTCAGATTTCGACTCCATCTTTCAATAGAGGAACGATTCACATATGTTGGTCTCTTATCAACAACTTGATGATCTCGGTATTATCAGCATCGACAACCCCCCTGTAAATGCATTGTCCCGGGGTGTGCGCGAGGGCATTTGCGACGCGGTAAAGTTGGCGCAGGACGACGGCACCAAAGCAATTGTTGTCTTGTGCGAGGGGCGAACATTTAGCGCAGGTGCGGATATCAATGAGTTTGGCAAACCAATGCAGGAGCCGACGCTGCCTCAGGTGAACGCGGCTCTTGAATCTTCAGCCAAGCCTGTTATCGCCGCTATACATGGATCCGCGTTGGGCGGCGGGTTTGAGCTGGCTTTGAGCTGTCACTACCGGTGTGCATTAACATCAGCTTCAGTCGGTCTCCCGGAAGTTACCTTGGGGCTACTGCCCGGCGCGGGTGGAACCCAGCGTTTACCTCGCCTGGCAGGGGTGAAGGCTGCTCTGGATATCATGACAACCGGTAAAAAAATCAGTGCGACGGAAGCTCGGGATCTTGGTGTTTTTGATCGGGTTTTTGACGGCGATCTTGCTCGTTGCGCCATGGAATATGCCCGCGAACTCATCACTAAAGGGGTGCGCCCGAGACATGTCCGCGATCTCTCCATCCCGAAAGGCAGCTTCGACAAAGACTCCTTCGAGAGTTATCGAGGCCACCTGAATAAGCGTAAGAGAGGCCAGGAAGCACCACAGAAAATAGTGAGTTGCGTTGAGGCGGCCATGGAAATGCCGTTTAAAGAAGGGCTGGCTTTTGAGCGTTCCCGATTCATGGCATGTGTCAAATCTGAGCAGTCGGCTGCGTTAAGGCATATTTTCTTTGCGGAACGGCAGTCACCAAAGGTCCCCGGAATTGACAAGTCTGCTGCTTCCCGTGCCGTCCAGAGGGTCGGCATTATTGGCGCTGGGACTATGGGGGGTGGTATTGCCATGTCATTTGCCAACGCTGGCATCCCTGTGACCTTGCTCGAAATTAGTGAGGATGGGTTGGACAGGGGACTTGCGCTCATTGGGAAGAATTACGGTATGAGCGTAAGCAAGGGAAAGCTGTCGGAAGCCGAGGCGACAGAAAGAGAGGCGCTCATCAGCGGCACCACCAGTTTCCAAGAGCTTGCCAATGTTGATCTCGTCATTGAGGCGGTCTTTGAGAGCATGGCTGTGAAAAAGCAAGTGTTCGGTCGCTTGGATGAGGTATGCAGGAGAGGAACGATTCTGGCAACCAACACCTCCTACTTGGATGTGAACGAGATTGCGGCGTCAACTTCGCGCCCGCGGGACGTCGTTGGCTTGCACTTCTTCAGCCCCGCCAATCTGATGCGCTTATTAGAGGTCGTAAGGGCAGAGAATACGGCAGATGATGTAATTGCCACTGCAATGGCATTGGGTAAGCGTATAGGCAAGGTTCCGGTGTTGGCCGGTGTCTGTTACGGCTTCATTGGTAACAGAATGCTCAGACAATATGCCAGGGAAGCCCAGCTATGCTTGATTGAAGGTGCGGAGCCGGCCCAGATAGATGGTGTGCTGACAGGTTTTGGTATGGCCATGGGGCCGCTGGCGGTTGGTGATCTCGCTGGCCTGGATATCGGGTACAAGGCGCGTCAGGCCCTTACCGACGAGCAGAAAGGGAATCCCAAAAGTTACTGTATCGCCGATGCTCTGGTCGAACTGGGACGACTCGGCCAAAAAACCGGGGCAGGGTATTACGCGTATGATCCGGAAACTCGTGCTCGTTCAGCCGATCCGGTAGTCCTAGAAGTTATCAGGGCGCAAGCCGAAAAGCATGGCGTCAGGCGCTGCACCTTGTCCGATGAGGAAATTCTAAACCGACACCTGATGGCCTTGATTAATGAGGGCTTCCGACTACTCGAAGAGGGGATTGCACAGCGGCCAGGCGATATCGATGTGGTCTATGTAAACGGATACGGCTTCCCAGCATACCGTGGTGGTCCCATGTTCTATGCCGGTCAGCGCGGGCTTAAACATATATTAGAGTGTATTGAGACTCTTTATGCTGGCACAGGAGAATCCCATTGGGCGCCTGCTCCTTTGCTTAAGAAGCTGGTTTCCAGTAATCGAACGCTGGATGAGTGGAGCTCTTAGAAAAAGGGGATAATGGGAATAGCTGGCGTCACTCATTGAGCATAGCGCCAGCTTAATTGTTTCTGATTTGCCTGAAAGTCCACTGGGTCACTGCTTTGACTCACTCAGTTTTCGACGTAGGCAGCCGAAAATTTTGATTGATTTTCATTTATCTCTCTGAAATTCTAGAAGCTCACCCACCTCGCAATCGAACAGGTTGCACAGTTTGTCCAACGCATCCAGATCAATTCTCTGGGCCGTTTCTTTATACAGCAGGGTAATAGTGTTCCGGTTCAGCCCCGTCTCTCTCGCCACATCCACGATCTTCATTTTGCGCTCGCCCATTAGGCGTGCCAGGTGACATCGAATCACTCGCAACCATCCTTAATTAAAAAATGTCATCTTGAATAGCAAAAAGTGCTTGCAAATGTACTTTTGCTGCCTAAAATGTCATTTAGGATGACATTCTGACACGGAGAATGTCTTTTGTTGATCTAGGGTAGCGCAACAGAAGGAACATTTCGATGGAAAATTCCTACACCTATCTGACCACTGAAGAACTTGCTGGCCGCATCAAATACGACTGCCGGACAATTCGTCAATGTCTTAAGGATACGGTTCTGCTGGAGGGTAAGCATTACATCAAGCCTTTTGGCCGGAGGAAAATTCTCTTTCTTTGGGAGGAAGTGGAAAAGGAAATGCTGGTCAGTGCTTGCGAGCACGAACACCTCTCAATTCCTATGGCAAGTGGAGCGGTATGTCATGGGTAAGGTGAGAGAGCGTAAGGAGACCGGCAAGCTTTATCTGGATTTTATGTTCCAGGGGCTGCGGTGCAGGGAGCAGACCGCGCTGCCGGATACGCCGGCCAATCGTAAAAAATGCGAGGCACTCCTTCAGAAAGTTGAGGCCAAAATCCTCCTGAGTGAATTCGATTATGCTGAATTCTTCCCGGGCAGCAAGAACCTGAAAAAACTGGCCAAGGCAGGGGCGCTTTCTGAAAACGGTAGGGCTTCAAATGCAATGGGCGATCCGGATCAGCAATCCAATCAGTCGCCACTGTTCTCTGATTTCGCCGATCTGTGGCTCCAAGAGAACAAGATCCAATGGCGTGCCTCTCATCTGCGTAATGTCGAGTCCATTCTTGAAAGCTCCCTTAAGCCGGCGTTCAAAAACAAGCGCCTGACCGAGATCACCAAAGCGCACATCTTGGCGGCGCGCAACAAGCTGGGGGCCCGCAAGGGCAGGGGAGGCAATGCCCAGATGGCCCCCAAAAGCATTAATAGCCACATGGCGATCCTGCGGATGATTCTGACAGAGGGGGCCGAGCGCTACGACTTCGCTAACCCCTATCGCAACATCAAGCCGTTGAAGCTGAAAAAGGTCCAGATCGAACCATTCTCGATGGATGAGGTAGATAAGATCACCAAGTACGTGCGGGAGGACTACCGCAACTATTATCAAGTCCGCTTCTTTACGGGCATGCGCACGGGCGAGATCGATGGCTTGAAGTGGGAGCACGTTGATTTTGAGAAGCGCGAGATTCTCGTTCGTGAGACGCTGATCAATGGTAAGACCGAGTACACCAAAACCGATGGCTCCCAGCGGGAAATCCCTATGTTCGGCCCGGTTTATGAAGCACTCAAGGCTCAGCATGCGGCAACTGGCAAGCTGAGCAAATTCGTATTTTGCAATCGTCTTGGTGAGCCGCTTGACCACAACAACGTGACCAAGCGCGTTTGGTACCCCTTACTTCAAGCACTGAATTTGAAAAAGCGGCGGCCTTATCAGACACGGCATACCGCAGCCACATTGCTGCTGGCATCCGGAGAGAACCCTGAATGGGTGGCTCGAGTGTTGGGCCATGCCTCCACCGAGATGTTGTTCAAAGTCTACTCCCGCTTTATTCCGAATGTGACCCGTATGGATGGCAGTGCTTTCGAGCGCCTGATCCAAAACCGTGTAACCGCCAATCAGGAGGTGGATGATGAAACTGAATGAGCTTCGCCCGATTCTGCAGGAAACCTTCAAGGGCGCTTATCGGCTGACCGGGCGGGTGGCGTGTTTTGACGACGAGGGCATTCCCTATCTTAAATTGCGTCTGAGTAGCTGTGTTCACGATTATGTGGTGCTGGCGGTGATTGACTCCATTACTGTCCCGGAGCGCTTGGGGCATATGGAGTTAGTCGTGGTGAAAGGGCAGGTTTGCGTTGGTCAGGAGGAGAGCGCCATCCTGCTGACGGACATCCGTCGGCCGCTTCTGACCGATGTAGCCCGTCTGCCGGCACTACAGACTCTGCCGCGCACGCTCTGCCCAAAGCCGGAAGCACTGGACCTGTTGGTTGATGCGGTAAGGTCTTTGGAATCAGAACCGTTACAGGTCTTTATCAAGCGAGTATTGGAACGCCGTTACAGGTTGGAGATTTTCCTGAAAGCTCCGGCCAGCAAGAACTATCATCATAATGAGCCCGGCGGACTACTGAGTCATTCTTTGGAGGTGGCGCAGAACGCTCTGGAAATGGCGCAAATCAATGAGCCCGAGATGCCTCGTGAACTACAGGAATTGGGATTCGTTGCCGGTTTGTTGCACGACATCGGAAAAACCTATACCTATGATGTCGATGGCAAACCTACGGCTACCGCAAGGCTGTGCGACCATGCCGACTTGACCCTGGAAGCGTGTGCCTATGGCCTTTCATATCTCGATGAGGCGGCTCCCGACGCAGCACTTGTGCTGAGGCACATTTGGACTTGTGCCTCTCCTGGCGCGCGCTACGGAACCAACCCCGCCATGACTTTAGCGCGCTATGTTCGTGATGCAGATGCCCAGAGTGCGATGGCGGACAATCAGCGGAAGGCCTATCAAAAGCGCCAGCCAATCGGATTTGGGCGGCTTGGAAGCAATGTGTATTGGAGCCCGTCGGTCTCGGCTCATGAATAAAGCAAATAAGAAAACGTTCATGGGGCGTGGGCACGATGTTGCCACGCCCTTTTTTATTTGAGTGTGACCTAGAAAGAATCAAGTGCGCTTTCTAAACAAAAGCGAACATTCGAGTCAGGGCTTTTTACAGGCTCCAAGCCAATCACAGCCATTTCGTCCAGTATGATTGGCAGAACAAATTGCAGACGCTGAATGATCACATGGCAGAGATGCCATTGCTCGGCTAAGCTATTGTTTTATCGCTTTATGTGTAGCGCTATTAATGGTTCAAAGTCAGTAATAATGACATGTTCAAATTTATGCAATGATAAAGCGCCATGGCTGATTACTGTTAGGCCTTTCCTATTGGATCGGGTCGTGGTGACCTAAACAAGAATGATAATCTGGAGATGTAAGTGATCAATCGCGGTTCTGAATGGCATAGATGGGAGCCGCATATCCATGCTCCCGGCACTATCCTCAACAATCAGTTTGGTGTATCCGACCCCTGGAGCACCTATCTCTCGACGCTCGAAGCCTTAACGCCGAAGGTCGAGGCCGTCGCGGTCACGGACTACTACGTTACCGACACTTACGAGGAATTACTTCAGCATAAGGATGCAGGCCGATTGCCCGATGTGGCGCTAATCTTCCCTAACATCGAGCTGCGCCTCTCCGTGGCAGCGAAAACGGGCTTCGTGAACGTCCATTTGTTGGTCAGCCCTGAAGACCCTGAACACCTCTCAGAGGTGAAGCGCATTTTGAAGCGCCTTCAATTCCATGCTTTTGGCGATCGCTTCGACTGCACGCGCGAGGAACTGATAAAGCTGGGCAAGCATGCAGATACAAACATCACTGACGACGGCGCTGCGCTCCGACACGGTGCTACACAGTTCAAAGTCGACTTCGATCAATTGCGAAAGGTTATCGCCGAGAGCGAATGGGCGAAAAAGAACATTTTGATCGCTGTTGCTGGTGGTTCCAGTGACGGCACTTCTGGCGTCCGTCAGGCCGCGGACGCGACCGTGCGCCAGGAGATAGAGAAATTCGCGCACATCATCTTCTCCAGCAGCACCGCACAGCGTGAATTCTGGATCGGCCAACGGAACGTCAGAGTCGAAGAACTGCGCTCGCGCTATGACGGGTGTAAGCCGTGTCTCCATGGCAGCGATTCCCACGACCAGAAGTCCGTTGGGCAGCCAGTCGACAATCGCTTCTCGTGGATCAAAGGGGCACTGACATTCGACGCCCTACGACAAGCCTGCATCGATCCCGAAAGCCGGGCCTATGTCGGCGAGAAACCGCCAAGCTCGGCCATGCCGTCGCAGGTTATCTCGCATGTACACTTTGAGGATGCAGATTGGGCGGCCACGCCCGATATTTCGCTCAATCCCGGCCTAGTTGCCATCATCGGCGCGCGGGGATCGGGCAAGACGGCACTGGCCGATGTGATCGCCGCCGGTTGCGATGCAATAACTCCAGCTGGCTGGGGGACTGACGATAACGTCAGCCCATCGTTCCTCACACGCGCACGCAAACTGATCGGGGACGCCTCCGCGACACTGACCTGGGGCGGCGGCGCGACCGAGACGCGTGCGCTTGATGGCCGTGACGCGAACGGCCATATGTCGTTCCCTCGTGCGAGATATCTTTCTCAGCAATTCGTCGAGGAACTGTGTTCGGCCAAGGGTGTCTCCGATGGTCTCGTCAATGAGATCGAGCGCGTTATCTTCGATGCCCACTCGCAGGATGACCGCGAGTGGGCGCTTGACTTCACCGAGCTCCGCGACCAACGGACTGCTCGCTTCCAGCAAGCACGTGAGCGTGAGGCGGAGGCGATCGCCGACATTTCCGACAGTATCGCTACCGAGCTCGAGAAAGAGAGCCTCGTTGCCAGCTTGAGCAAGCAGGTTGAGCAAAAGAAGAAGCTGATCGCCGGCTATACGGCTGATCAGGCTAAGCTGGTGGTCAAGGGTACCGAAGCGCAGGTCGCAAGGCACACCCAGCTCAGCGAAGCGGCGCAGAAACTAAGGGCCAAGATACAAGCCTATAATAATCAGCGCCGAACCTTCGTCGCTCTGCAGGACGAGGTTCGCAGTATGCGCGCCACAGGCGCGCCTGAAATGCTCCGTCAGATCCAGGCACGACATAACAACAGTGGCCTAGATGCCAATCAGTGGAACGAGTTTCTGCTGATTTATAGGGGAGATGTCGACAAGAGCCTCACGGCCTACACCTCATGGGCTGACGCTGAGGTTCGCAAGCTCAACGGTGTTCCGCCACCGCCCGGCGATCCCCATGTTGCCCTGATTGCCAATGACGCAGATCTCGCGATGCTTACACTTGCGCCGATCGTAGCAGAGATGGCACGACTTGAGGCGCTATTCGGCGCGGACAAGCTAGTTCGTGAGCAATACGCAGCGCTTACGAAGCGGATTGCGCAAGAGAATTCGGCGCTTCAGACCTTGGAAGCACGGCTCACTGACGCCAAGGGCGCGGCAGCGCGCCGGAAGGACCTGCAGACTGAACGTGACGACACCTATGGCCGCGTGTTCGACGCCATCATAAACGAGCAAAACGCGCTGGCTGGCCTATATGCACCGCTCATGGAGCGCCTTTCCTCATCATCGGGCACACTCAAGAAGCTTAGTTTTTCAGTCCGCAGGATTGCCGATGTCCAGACCTGGGGCGCGTTTGCCGAAGAGGAACTCCTCGACCGGCGTAAGGCGGGTCCATTTTACGGGCGCGGCTCGTTGATCGCAGCCGCGACGGACGCGCTCAAACCTGCATGGGAAACCGGCTCTGCCGCTGAGGTTCAGGCTGCCATGACCGCCTTTATGGGAAAATACCTGAAAGACCTCTTATCGCACGCGCCATTTTCCCCAACGCAGCAAACTGAATTCCGCGCGTGGTCGAAGCGGTTCGCACACTGGCTTTTCGGAACCGAACACATTGCCATCCGCTACGAGATTTCCTACGACGGTGTCGACATTCGCAAGTTGTCGCCAGGCACGCGAGGGATCGTCCTGTTGCTGCTCTACCTCGCGCTAGACGACTCCGACGACCGACCGCTGATTATCGACCAGCCAGAGGAAAATCTCGATCCAAAGTCAGTCTTCGACGAGCTGGTGGCGCTGTTCATCGCGGCGAAGGCGAAACGCCAGGTGATCATGGTCACACACAACGCCAATCTCGTGATCAACACCGACGCGGATCAGATAATCGTCGCCGAAGCTGGTCCGCATCTCTCAGGTGGTCTGCCGCCGATCAGCTATGTAGCGGGTGGGCTAGAGGACGCAGCGATCCGCAAAGTGGTTTGTGACATCCTTGAAGGTGGCGAAGCCGCTTTCCGGGAACGAGCGAGGCGGCTTCGCGTCCGTCTCGATCGATAGGTTGGACTATGACGCTAAGCCCGTCCGCGACGAATACAGCGTCGCGGTGATCCTTGGGGGCATGCTGGAGCAGTCAGCTTACGGTGTCCGCCTAATAATTGGCTGCGCAGCGACCGTTTTTTTACTGTTCCACGGCTCAAAACCGGCGCGTGAACCGGGCGTTAGACAAAGAAGAAGGGCGCTATGAGGGAAGGCGACTCAGATAACCCATTATTGGAAGCTCTGAAGAATTCGATGCAAGAGGTACAGAAGAAATCCGCTGAGCATGAAAAGCTAAGAGCATCCAAAGAATACCAATCAGAACTCGGTTTTTTGAGACGAACGGTCCAAGATTTTATTCATACGCTACGGCTATGTGAACTTGCTGCGTCAAGATGGCAGGATTTTGGAGAAAAATATCTCCTGCCTCGACACTTTGACGACATAGTTGAGGCAGCTCTGACAGCGCAGTTGGCGGTTGAAAATGGAGCGTTGAACCCTGCACGCCGAGAATTGCGGTACATGCTCGAGGTGGCTGTCAATGTTGCATATGTTGATGAAATTCGAGCAAAAGATTCTTTTGATGAGAGAGTTGCTTTTTATAGAGGAAAAAAGTTAATAAAAGCAACGTTGATCACGTTTTTGAACTTCCCCTTCGACTGTTCGGCGAACACAAGAATGATTTTGCAGCTAGTGTTCGTTCGGCCTGGGTTAGGGCTTCCAACTACGTTCATCTGACCAAAAGAAGAATTGACGAGAAACTACACTTGAGGGAACAGGGATTATCCTTAGGCATGGAAACCATCGACATGCTTGAGGATATCGTTTCTGAAGTCAACGAGGTATGTAGTATCGTTGTTGCGCTAACCTTTGAAACTATCGGACCTTCTTTTACAGGCGATCTGCTCGTAAATTCCCTAGATGAACAGGATGAATGGGCATTCCATGCCAATGGCTATATCGCGTTAATCGATACCCACTTTGACTATAAGCATGAACGCCAAGGCAGGCTCGAAGAAATACACCAGAGAAGGGAAAATCGGATTAAGTATCCTGTGTAAGTCTTCCCTGTCTGACCAGGGCGTCAACGGGACCGGTTTTCCGCTGGCGCTCCAAACCGGCCCGTTACGCCGGCGTTATGTGTATTTATACAGGCTGTATGCTTGAACAGTTATTGATGAGCGTGTGGGCTGGTTTTTGTACAAAAATCGTACACGAATCGGTAGGTTAATCCTGGAATGTTTGCACCCTTGAGGAGGGTTCAATATGGCTGTCAAGTACACACCAACAGGCGAAGTTCACAGCGGTAACAAAGGCGGTAAAACTGGTTGCGGTTTCGATACCCGTGACAATCCTAGCCACTGGGTTTCATCGCATGAAAGAATCACTTGCGGCAAGAACGGCTGCAAAAACTGATTCCTACATGGTTTGTTTCCGCTGCAGTTGGCGGATATAAAGTCAATCCGGGGCAAACCACATAACCAGTCAGTTAAGTACGTTCCGGCCCGCGGCCGCCGCTTGTCATCGGCGTTACGTGTAAGTGATCGAGAGATGGAACAGTTCAAGTCGCTCGAAGAGCTAGACAAAATGGATGAGAAGCACCGGCTCATGGGCGCGGTGTGTGGTGCAGTGCCGGACCTAGAGAAAATGCACGATGCTCTTTCAGCAGAGTCTCTTAATGATGAGGTTCCGGACGATTTGAAGGGACAGTTCAATATTGCCCGAAACATGGCGCTCTACACGTATTTCTTTTACGCGCTTGCACCCGAAGTTCACCTGAAAACCTACACCATTATTGAGCATGCGCTAAAGCTCAAAGCTAACTCAACAAAACGTTTAATGCTTCGAAATCTACTTCACATGGCTGTTGAAAACGAGTGGATTTCAGACTCGGGATTTAGGCACATTCAAGAGCCCAGCGATAGCAATGACTGGTGTAAGAAACTTCCCGAAATCATGCGGAATCTTAGGAATTCCCAGGCACATGGCTCAACACTACTTGTCGGAGATTGTCTCCACCATGTGAGGGTGTGCGCAGATTTTATCAATCAGCTGTTCCCAGATCGGGCAGCGACGTAACAAGGGGCGTACGGCGGGCGCCCTTTTCAGGGCGCTTCGCTCAGCGTTAGGATTTTCCATGATGGACTATACTAGGAGTTGGGAGGATTTTCTTAATCCTGAGATCCTCAAAACCAAACTGATCTCCGCTTCAATTTATCTTGCGGCTTTCGAGATTCTCAAGGACTCAATCATTGAGCGAATTGAGACCTTTTTTACCGGTGGTTTTGGGCCGCAGGGCAATGTCCTATCGCCAGAGTATGAGACCGAGGTTAAATCCAGGCACAAAAGTAAGGTCAGAGCCTCCCTAGAATGGCTGAAGGATCATGAAGCAATAACTACAGAGGATATTGAGGCATTCGATAAAATCCGTGAGTCCAGAAACGAAGTTGCGCACGAAATGCCCAACCTCCTTGGAGGAGAGAGCTCTGTTAATTTTGCTCAGCAGTTCGAGCGGATGGTGGCTCTGTTGAGAAAAATCGAGGTTTGGTGGATTGTAAATTTCGAACTCGCTATCGACCCAGACTTCCGAGATGCTGAAATCGATGAAGACGGAATTATTCCAGGGCCTCTCCTGACGTTGCAGCTAATGCTTGAGATCGCATTAGGCGACCCTGAAAAGGCATCCTTCTACTATGACGAATTCCGAAAGCGGTCCAGAAAATCCTAATCAGGCCATCCACCGGATGGCAAAACCTGCGCTTTGCTCCGGTTTTACCAACGATGATGGCTAACGTTAGAGCTAATCCTTGATGATATTGAATTTTGACCCGGTAAAGACGTGGCTTCGGTATGGCATTTCCGACCTCTACTTCGGTTACGTCAACCAATCTAATGACGTATATCACTACGGCACATTCTTTTTCATCATGGCCGCGGAGAAACACCTGAAGGCGGTCCTGATAGAAAGCCGCAAGGATGAATATGAGTCAGTAGGGAGCCTCGAGGGAAAACGGAATGCAGTGGATAAAATAGCCAGAAGCTACTCCCACAGATTCGACCTCATGATCGAGCAAGTGGCAAAGGTGTACGAGCAGCATACAGGCAAGACGTTTTTGGAGCCGGAAGTCTTTGGTTACCCTTTAACGACGGTTGTCAAAACCATGCAAGAGGGATACATGGAGACTCGGTATCCGGTCGTTGCCCCCGCATCTCGCCGTTATCCGTTAGGTAAAGGCGATGATCTATACCATGAACCTTTGGGCTCCAGTTTTTTCACCGACTTTACCAAAACTATATGCCGAAGGTGTTGGTATTTTTTAGTTGTCAAAGGGCTGGATTATGCAGGTGTGTTTAGCTACATCGAAGAGCGCTACGGTGAAAGTAGAATGTTCGGGGCTTTCAAAACGGCCTACTTGGATGAGTTACCCACCAAGCTCTAACAAACTCAAGCAGCGGAGCAATTTTTCGCAAGCGCTGCAAATTGTCCGCTGTTGCAGGCATTTAAAATCACGGAGGAGTCGGCAGTGAAGGATTGGTTCGCTGAGTTTCTGGTGGTGCTGTCCCATTCAAAACGAACCCAGTGGGCTATTTTTCTGGGAGTCTTCGGCTTCGTTGCTATTAATCTTTGGGGCGATTATCAGCTATCGAACTTTGAGCTTTCTGGTCATATGGATTCAATAGGCGCAGCGATCAAAGAGAAGTTACTGAGGTGTTACGATAAAGTCGGTTTAGCGTGCCTGATCTCTTTCTTTCTGCTAGCAATTAAACTCTACCGCAAAGACAAGAAGCGACTGTATGCCATGGATTAAATTCTTAACAAGGCGCATCGACAAAAGCGGCGCGCTTTTGTTCCCCCCGCTGGGTCTCAGGCGCCGGTTACCGCAGGTTTTAGAACTATCAAGGGTTTCGTCTGATGCAATCAGTTATCAAGCACACAATTTATGTTTTCCTGGTTATTTTTGCGCTCACTGCTCTAGCTAGCTTGGGAGCACTGATCTATTTGTGGTATTCGCGAGGAACTGGGTCTGGAGTAGTCGATCTTCCCTATCTCAAGTGGTTACTTGGGGCAGTTATTGCTGAAGTTGTTGCTGTTGTGGTTCTCATTGCCAAGAAGGGACTAAAATATTTACCAGAAGTAGAAGTGAATAAAACAGAGGTGGAAACCTTGGAGTTTATGAAGAGATTCATAGATTCAGGGAGTTCTGTGGCAATTGTTAGCAATCGCGTAGCCTGGCTTCGGAAATCAGATCCCATAAAAGACGCTATTACCCAAATGGCACGCAATGGGACCTCATTGGAGATCATCACTCCCAATGAAGTGTCCCCGGATATTCGTGAACCATTAAGTGAAGCTGGTGTTCTTTTCTATACGACGGGCGAAGAGATACCTCCGGAGGCTCGCTTCACCCTCGTCGATGGGCATCGAAGCGGAGCGGAAAAGTTGGCCATTGCCCGTGGTGGTCATCCCGATCACGAAATTACTATCTTCGATAACAGTTCAGGCCCACAAATTATCGCTATGGCAAAAGACATCATTTGGAAATCTAAGGCACTTTCTAATGCCGCTTAGATGGTGTGAGGCTGCTGAGCTCAGGCGAAAACAGATCGAATCCAACATCGATCTAACTTTCGTGGAAGTCTTCAAACCGCTTTTTGTAGAGTGGATTTGTGGCTTCAACCCAAATCGAGTCATTGAAATTGGAGCGGGTACTGGGCATTTGGCCAAGGCGATGTCGAAACAGTCGTTTTTGGTGACTGCTATAGAGCCGTCGCCCGGAATGTATAAAGTGGCTAGCGAGGTGTTGGCTGGGGAAAACGTAGAACTTTTGAACTGCTCGTCGTTTGACCTATCCCCCAGTCGGTCATATGACGTAGCTTTTTCACATTTGGTCGCACATGTAGTTGCGGATCTTGTCGGGTACTTAGCGTCAGTTTCTGCCTGCCTCTCTAAAGATGGACATTTTGTATTCTCGATTCCTCATCCCTGTTTTTATAACTCATATAAAAACCTCTTTGGTAGTGGTTACAACTACATGACTCCAATGAGCAAGGAGATTTCGTTCTCAATTACAAAAGATCCAAATAACAAAGTAGCTGGTGTTCCGTATCACCACAGACCATTATCTACATATATCAACGAGATCGTAAAAGCAGGCTTCGCTATTGAAAGTTTCCACGAAACCTACCCACTGCCTAACGTTCAATTGAAATACGGAAAGCCTTGGGATAACCCTCGGTACTGTGCATTTTTCTGTAAAAAGCTTTAGTGATGCGGGTTAACGTGACTCCAACTGCGCTCCGTTGCCGCCCATTACCACTGGAGTTATATTCGGGAGAAAAATGAAAGCTCTGTCGATCCAAGAAATTGAGTCAGCTCGTGAAAAGCTTTTAAGCAATGCGGAAAGCCTATTCGCAGAATCCCAGTTGCTGTTTGAGCATGGTTTTTTACCTCGGGCATACTGTCTGGCGCATTTGTGTCGTGAGGAGCTAGCAAAAATACCAATGTTGGTAGGAGTGGGCTTGGATCTTGTTAATGGAGATGAAATCGACTGGAGGAAGCTGAATCGGCGCCTGACGCTGCACCAAAATAAGATCAATTCAATGCACGTTCATGACTATTTCCAATAGCGAAATTAGAGCGGATGAATCAGATGTGAGGGAACATGAGACTGCTTTAAAAACCACTCCTCACCTCAACGACATGAAGAATAACAGCCTGTATGCTGGCTTAGTCGATGGCGTCTTCAGGAAACCTAGTGAGGTCGTTACTCAAGACGACGCAATAGAACTAATACACATCACGAATGACCGGCTGAAATATATACAGGCAGCTGAAGAACGGACCAGGATCAATGAGATTCTCGTGCAGGAAGGCAGCATTGTTTACCAAGAGATCCAGATGGCCCTGTTCTCGTTCGACGCGGGCGAAAAGCTGGCGGACCTGTTCATCAATGGCGTGGTCACAAGCTACCGCAACTCCCTTGCCTCCGGCTTCAGAAACAGCCTCTGCGGTTCCCTCAAGGGTGCCAGACAAGATCTGCCCACGGAGCTTTGCATTGCTTTCGGTCGCGGAGCGGCCAGTAACGTAAACGGTCATGCCAGCGGCGCCTAAAGCGATCGCGATGCCTCTGCCAACGCCTCTGCTTGCGCCGGTTACGACGGCGACGCCCATGTTTGATTCTTTCATTCACTCGTCCTTATAGCTGCGGTGTCGAGGATCATAAGAAGATTGGGGATGGGATGCTGGCACCGCATCGTCTTGTTGGACTAAAGATGGGGATGAACAGAATGCCGTACTGGAAAATGAGCTAACTAGGCGCTTAGCAGGTGGTTGCAACTAATCTTGAAAACAAGCAACCTCCCGAATGATATGAACACTACAGTTTGTTGGCATGGGCGCTCTTGGCATCAAGATCCTTCAGTAGTTCTTCTTCCTCGGACGTTCAATACTCATAGAGCGCTCCTTCTATATTGCATGGTCACAACTAATAGCTTCAGGAGTCTGCTCGCCCGACAGTCATGTGCATGTCTAAGATACTCTCGCTGATTAAGCAGGTGTTAATCCGGTTAGCGGTTTTTGATATCTCCTATTTCCTGATACCGAGACCAGAGGCACCATGCAGTCAATACACCTGCAACCACAATGCCAATCGCCATAGCCGTTAGAATGTCTGTTTCAAGGTTCATAGTTGCCTCACGCATGCGTAGTATCTTTACGATACGATCCTATTCTGTTTGGTGAAATCTTGGAGAAGGTGAATCAACTTTGGTTTCCTCAGCAATACAGGGCAACTCGATGAATCAGAACAACTCACAATTATGTCCTGACATGGTTTTGGACTGTATTCCCGGCAACTTGTTCGCTGACCATCTGGCTTTCATTCAGGCAGTTCGGGCCGGTATTCCGGGGCATTGGCTGGCCTCTGTCATCCAGTCGTCCGGGGCAGGCGAGGGCATTGCAAAAGCGCTTGGGGTAGCGCCAAAAAAGCTTGAAGCCATGTGCCGAATTGAAGCCTTGGATACCAGAACATCGGAGGCGGTGATGGAGATTGCGAGAGTGATTTCGTCGTGCTTTGCGGTTTGGGAGTCCCCAGTCTTGGCAGATCAATGGTTGAAGCGTGAGGTGCCGGCCTTGGGAAATGAGAGCCCGATCAATTTACTGGATACCCACGAAGGCCGGAGTTGGGTAATGGATGTTCTTCGAAAAATCGAGGATGGCCAGTTCAGCTAGGACCTCACCCCGAAAGGCTCGGTGGCGTAAAGGTCGCCAGGGTGCTATCGGCGAATTGGCTGACTTCACTGGCTAGGAGACACAATTTTCCATCTTTCACTCTCCAGAGTTGGCAAGAATTCTGGTGCGAGGGAGGTTGCCTTGGTTTCTACCCCGGTCCATTAGACACTCTTGGCATATGAGAACGGAAGGGAGGCGGGAGCGCTTCCCCCATGGAGGGAGTGACCGCATCGAGCCAATATTTTGCTTGAATCGATACGCCACTCCATGCTTTGACGGTAGAAGGTGTTTAATGTATCGCCCCGTCAGTTTCCCAAAGTCGTTCATGGTTCTCGATCAGGTCGCAAATAGCGACAAGAAACGAATGGGGATCATCGACAGGGAGATCGTCGTCCGGGCCAGCGACTCCCTCCTGGATAGCCCAAGCCGCAAGCTTGAGAATCAGCCGTTGCCTGCGATTGTGCAGGACTGTCTGCTCTTTATTTGCCTTGGACAGCTTCGCTTCGAGATTCTCAATGTTTTCGGAATCTGTTGCTATGAGGTCATTTAATGACGCGATTTGTGCGAGAGTATGACGGGCATTCATGGATATACCTATATGACGGTTAGCGTTGCAGCTCAAAAATACTTTTACAGAGCCATAAATTGGTCTGCTCGTTGGTAATGCATTCTCAAAATATTTTCTTCAGATATATTTGAGATGAGGGCAGGTTAACGAAAAATCTGGGAGGATAGTTCGGTCTAAATGCGCTAAAAATGTAATTAGCCCAGCATTCTCAAAGGGCAACCACTTGGTCGGCGAGAGGGATATTTGTGGGCGATTATTAACGATGCCTGAAAAGTTTGTGCTCCATATAACCACATGCCCAGAGCTATGGCGCAACAAAATGGCCAAGATTAAATACTACACACTGCAAGGCCGACAATTTGGCCCGAGCCATTGTAAAATTCAGAGTTGCGTTCCTTATTGCGGTTGGGTATAAAAGTATTTGGTAGCTGGCCATCAAACAGCATATCAATCAAGCTCTAGTTCAGTCAGATCTAGAGTCTTTCAGAGGGTTCACTCCTCGACCTCCAAAGCAAACAGCCAACCGGCTTTTGCACTTGTCTTTAGCTGGAATCCCTCTCCGGCGTATTTGACAAAAAATTCAAGTGAATTCGAAATCGCTGGAATCGCAAAGCGGTTCACGATATGCGTTTCTATGCCCAACTCTGTGAAGAATTCCCGCCGGCATTCGAATCCATTCTGATTATGGCCAGGACACTGGCACCCGATGACCATCTTTTCCCTTGAGAAAATATCGTCGCCTAAATGTTTAATTTTTAGTCAGGCAGCCACTGCAATTGTCTGCGGGGCTTATCAGGTTTTTGTTGTTTCGGAGGTTTTATGGAATCAAACATTTCTACTGGCGCAGCCACTCCATCCTCCCCGCTGCTCGTGGGAGTTGTCTCGCCATTTGATCAAACAGTCTCAATTTCCAGCGCAGGTGTCATTGAGTATGAAGACACTCAGGTCGCAAATCCGATCATTCGATTATTTGCCGAATTTGTCGTCAACGTCATGAATGAGTTTCTAAGTCAGTTTCAGCGGGATCACTGTGTTTCCGTTTCGTCTGCTGCATATATCGCAACCAACTACGCGGGGGAGTGCGTGATATTTCGAGCTATTCATGTGGATGGCGATGCCGCCTGTGCGCTGTTGAGCAGCCTACGGGACATTCTCCAGGAGTTGACGTCTGGCATCACAGGCGCTCGCTCGCTTTTCGACCCACCTGCCTGTGATTCGCTGAATTCGGACGAACTGATGTGGGTTCAGATGCAAATTGAGGAGTTCGTCGAGCGGCACTCGGGGAAAAAAATTGGCATGCCCTTCGGCGTACAGTTTGAACTGGGCGGCGACGTCGTGATGCCGATCCAAGGTCGTTTTTGCGAACGGCCATTACGACAAACAGTGACAGAACAGGTAGAAGGCGTTGCATGGCCAGACGGTTTTTCTGAACAGAGCAATCGGATTCAACTGATTCGAGTCGATGCAGCGGGTTATCTCGAGAGGGGGCCGCTCGTGTTCCAGGCAAACGACGCAAGTCTCATTCGCGTTGCATGCGAGGGAAATTTTCGTCGGCGGTTTTGTCGGTTCACCGGAATAAAAACGCGTGACAGCTCTGGCAAAAACGAATTCCTGCAATTGACCTCGTTGGAACTCTGTAGCGAGGACGCGGTAAACAGCGCTTTGTTTCAGGACTTTGATAACGCAGGAGGTACATGATCTGAGGATGAGCTGCGGAAGATGGCCAGGAGCATGCCGGTTGCGAGAAAAGCTGTGGCGAGTTCGCCAGCATCATGGATGATGCCTCCAGCCGTCCGCTCCAGAACCAACCCACCGAATGCCCGACCTCTATAGGAGGCCCCCCGGAGATGTGTTGAAAATGGATCAAGCTGCAACCGTTTGCCGGAGCCGGAGGCTTCATATTCGCCCAACACCCGAAAACCGTATTGTGTGAGCAGCGCCGTAGCATATTCATTATCGAATCGAGCGACGACTCGATAGCGATGCTCCCTAACCTCAAAATAATCCAGTACTAAATTCACTAACTGGCAGTGGGCCGGTTGATCCATCAATAGGTGCCTGTTTCTGCCTGTAAGGAAAGGGAGTTCTGTGAGGTCGGGGCCAACGGTCTTCTCGCATGGGTCGACATCAGACAGCTGTTCCGCATGGGCTATCAGACGGCGCCATCCATCGTCAGAGATTGACTGCAGAAGTGCATTTGGTAGCTGCGTGCCATTAACCCAGGCCTTCTTGTCGGACCGTGTTTTGAAGCGCATGTTGGCATTTGCCTGCTGAAAAACTCTCTGCAATACAGCGGTATGATCAGGCCGTAACTGCATGAGCTGGCCAGCACGTTCATAGCTCAGGCCCTGTGAGACGAGTCGAAGCAGCCTGAATATTCGGGTCAGTGATAGTTTTGGAAATAACAGCGCAGAGGGCAGCTCACTGGCAGAGTACGTCGGGGCATGTTCAAAATCTTTAGTATTGAGAGCACTACTCAGCAACCTGGCCCTTTTGTGGACTACCGGTGTAAGCGCATCCGCCCAGTCGGTCATCAGGTGGTTGTAATTTTTCATGCCTGTTCGCGGGTGGCGGTGCCCCATGATGCGCGCGAGTGCCATGCCGCTCCGTCGTGAAGTGTCGGACACATTTCCCAGAATCACGAGTCTGAGAGATGAGGAGTCCGGATTGTCAGCAAAGTCTCGGCTGAAAGGCGTTTCGAGGCCCAGCACCGCCGCCGCAATGCGGTTGTAAAAACTGTGGCGGCAATGATGCAAAATCATTGAGGGGTTGCCGGTGACTCGCCGCAGCACCTGTATCAGTGCGGGTGGGATAAGGCTGCGTAGATTGGTGATATCCACGGACCCGTTCACCAGGTCGCAGAGTATTGGCCGGTTAGTTTCACTGCCAGCAATCGCCGTATAGCGCCCAAGAACCCGGTCTATTAAGGAGCGTTCCGTCTCCGCTAATCTGAATAAGAGCGGCACCGCGCGGCGTCCGGACAAGCTTTTAATTTCACGATACCGATTATTCCGGATAAGAACCCACTGATAAGTGTCTGCTACACACCAGTCCGCTCGGAGTAGCCCGATCGCTTCCTGGGCTCTAAGCCCAAAACGGTACGTTAGCAATAAAACAAAACCCAATATGAGCCGGTAGTCGGTCTCCAACTCTGTCATTGACTGGATGTCGTGCTGGCAGGCTAGGTATTCCGCCTCCGTCAACAAACCTGGTCTAACCTGGCGGCGATTATCTGAAAGATCCAGCTCACTCCAATCCGGAGTTGCGACGCCGTATTTTTCTGCCCACCGGAAAAAATCTTGGAGTCGTCTGCTAAAAAAACCTATTTGAACAGATCTGGATCGCGTGTACTCCAGCATATCGGCGCATAATGCCGTGATCTCGTCGTCATCCAGTTCGAGTAGATTCACTTCATAAGCCAGCCCGGAAAATGCGCCAGTCAGCGAGCTGAAATAGGTCGACAGTGTGTTTTGTGCAAAGGGATTGAATTTTGACCATTGGCGTCCTTTCCCTTTTCGGATGGTATCGCTTACCCAGTAACCCACCATGACGATGGCGCTAGGCACTTTGCCGGCTCTCTCTTTCGAGAGTTTATCGATTTGCTGTGCAATTTTTCCGGCTTGTGGTTTGCGGTACTGGTTAAGTATCTCCGTTATTTGGCCGAAGTAATCACGAGCATTATTTTGAAGTGTCTGTCTGTCACTCTCGCGAAGCCGATTACCCGGAATCGGGTTTGCTGCAATTTCCGGTGATCCGTCGTCGGGAACTGTCGTTCCTGGCAGCAACCGTTTTTTACCCTCGCTAATTCGCAGATAGTCATTCAGTGGCGGACTGGTCGGAGGCTGCCGCTCACTGAGAGCGCCGGCCACCATTCCGGGTAACTGGATGAGATTTACCTGTTCTACGATCCTGCAAAGGCGAGTCAGTAAGTCGGAGAGTGTTTCGGTTTCCCGGGAGTCTCCTGCCCCCCGGGTTTGGGTAGCGAGCCTTTTTAAACTTTTGGGGCAGTCACAGGTCTCTGGGTCTATCGATTTTTTAAGTCCTACGCCATGGCCCAACAGGCTTGCCGTTTTATAACTGATTTCGTGCCGCTGGACCGGAGTCGAGAAGTGATCACCCAGCTCTTCGCTGTATTCAAAAAAATACCGTTTGCCATTTTGAATCAGCCGAAAATTTCTTCCTTGAACGACATCATTCAGTAAGCGTCGATAACTCAGCCGCTTCTCAATGCACAAAAGAGCCGCTCCGAGGCTAAGAGCCTCGAATTTCGACAATTGACTTTTTATCAGTGATGACCCCGTCTGCGCCGCCCACACCAAGATCTGTGGCCATATATTGAGGGCTGTCGGTGCGAAGGACGTGATTAATGAGCGTTCCTGACGGATTCGGGCGAGACGTTTTCGGACGGTGTAGTTTTGGTTTCCTGAGCGCTCCAGAATTTTTGTGAGTTTTGCGAAACGAATGGCTGCGTGAGGGTGAGGCAGGCGATTTTCTCTCAACAGCATCTTGTTACCGAGCTTTTCCGCGTCCTCTTGGCTCAATTCATCGAGGGGCTTTTCGCCCATAAAAAGCTGTATGTCCTGTCTCGCCGCGCGAATTGCGTTCCTGAGGGTTTGTCGGCGCTGTCGCTGACGTGCGCGCTGGCCAAACAAGTCAGGTTCTTGGTAGGACGACGATTCGCACGGAGGCTCTTTCAGCGGCGGGAGTTTGTTTGGGATCTCCGGTGTCTGGAATGCGAGTTGATCAACAATGCTATTGAGGGTATCCCGATAATGTTCAGCGTCATTTTGCCAACAACGAGGAGAGTAATCTCCATAGCTGGCGACGCTGCGTTCGGCATGGCCCATCCATCCATCAATGACTTCTGCGTTCACGCCATTGCGGTAAAGTTGCTGTGCATACCGATGGCGGAACAGATTGGAGGGCAGGGGCCATTCGAAAAGAATGCCACCCGGAAGGCCCTTTTCTGAGCACGAATGCCATTTAAGATTTTCATCCAAAAGGAAGAAAAAAGGCAATGCCGTAGTCGTTCCTGTATTGAGGCTGGCTATCTCCTTGGATAGGCCCACTCGCCTCTGGGCAATGATGGGCGCAAGACGCTCCAGATAATCCGCATACGCCTGGATAACCTCAACGACCTTATCCGGCAAGGGAACCACGCGCCCGTTATGTAGATTTTCGTCGGATTTATCATCGATAAAGACTAAAAGCTCATCAAAATTGAAGTGTGTTGCGGACTCGAAAGGATCCCGGAGAGGCCGCGAACCGGTCCCGGCGTACAGGGCCATAACGGCATATTGGACTAGAAGATTATGATAGGTGACCAAATCTGAATTGCGGGCATCAATTAAGCGAGTTGTTGCTTGCTGAATCGCATTGTTGAGAACGGATTCAAGCGGTTCCAACACACTACCGATCAAATTGGGACGGGAAGCGTTGGCTGCCGTTCGTTGAATCGATAGCTCAAAACCGCGTTCCACGGTCTCTATATCCCAGGCGCCGTAGCCGCAAGCTCCAGGCAACGCGCTGTTATGATGAGAAGCCAGGAGGCGAGACAGGTTATTGTCCCCTGACCGGTCGAAGACCCGTTGACTCCAGATCTGCCCGAGCTTTGCGCTGGTTACTCTCGGAAAGTGTTCGCCCGCTTGCTGGTGAAACCACTTTTCAAGGCCTATCGAGGCTACTGTCCGCCACACATTCAGTAGGAAACGGGCGGAATCTGCCTTCCCCTGCAGGCCAATCGTCGTTAAGGCTTTTGAAACGTTTGTAGGAAGAGCGATCCTCATCTCATCCTGGAATGGCTGAACTGCATCATGGGCGCTGCTATCGGGTCGCCAACTATTCTGTCGTCGGGGAGGGCGGCGTTGTACGTACTGAAAATCTGGTGTCAGGGTCCAGTCGTCACTGATGTTTTGCTGTATTTCCAGGTTTTCGATGAGCGCCAATGAGCGTGAGAGTCGGATAGCCAGCCAGACCAGCGCAGATCCCAGTCTCAGGGTTTTATCCTCGGCCAGAAGGCTCGCGGATATCCAGCCCTCAATCATCTTTAGCTCCGGTGGAAGCACTTTCTCCCAGCTCCAGGGGAGAAAGTGGGACAGTTCCGCCGATTGAATCAGAACACTGCGGCAGGAGACCGTTTTTTCTTCCGGAGAATCTGTTGGATCAACTTTGACCAGTAAACAACGGTCTGACTCATCATCTTCATTTCCATAACCATTGAAGTCATCGGGCCCAACCGGAATGGCTTGGCATTCGATCTCGCCGTGTTGCGAAAAGGGCCATCGGGGTTGGTTCGTTTCCAGGTCAGGAAAGGATCGATCAATAGGAATTCGACCGGTATCTTGTGTAATCGGAACGCAATTGCCCTGAGCAATAGCTGAAATTGCATTCAAGAAACGTTGGGAAGACGGTGTTTTGGATGCGTCATGTCTGAGTTGCTCGGCTGCCGAGCCAATGGCCTGGCTGAACTGCTCGAAAGAGGGGTGGCGTCCGAGGAGGATTCGCCGGGTCCGCTCAAGAAGGCGATCAATGATTACCCAGTTCTGGTCGTTAATGCCAACAATCAAAAACCGACTGGCCGCACTGATGTTGGCATCCGCAGGATAATGATTCTGAACAACTCGTTGGGCTCCCTGAACGACCAACCAAATCCGGAGCATTTTGCGGAAGAGATAGGTTTCTCGGTCTTCAGTGAATGCTAACGGGTTGGTTACAAGTGCTAACAGGAATGTTCGGGATGTGAGATCCGTGAAGAGACGTTTGGTTTTATCGGCCGCCCCAGCATTAGGGAGTGGAGCATAGGCATGATGGATGGCAGGTTCGGACGAGAATTTGTTTACAAATTGTTGTAGTTTTTCGACAATTGGATTTGTCTTCCACAGCACCAAAATTTCGGCGGCTTCAACCTGAGACAGTTCAGCGACCAAGTTGCCAATGCCAACGGTTCGTTCATCAAACCCCAGTGTGATGTAGATCACCTCAAGCGTCTCAGCAAGGCCATTTTCCTGGGCCCAGGATTCGAGTTGCTCGAAAGCCGCGCCAAGCCCGAAGGTCATTTCTGGTGGTTCGCTTTCTTCGTCACTGTGACGGTTTTGATCCGCGTTATTCGTCATTAATTGATCTTACTGCTATTCGCTAATTTGTGTGTAAACCTCTCTATCATAAGGTTCTACGTCAATTTAAAGCAAATAGGGACATTTTAAATGTCCCTATTTCATCAGTCTCATAACCTTGGTTCGAATCCAGCCCCCGCTACCATTATTCAAATAAAGCCCGCTTTTGCGGGCTTTATTGCTATATACCCCCCCCTCCTATCTCTTTCCGGGCTTAGACCTTTTTACAGTACCGTCCGCTTCTATCACCTTCCCCAGGCAAAATTTTGCTCGCCTAATCAGTAACTTCCCTTACTTCATTACCGATCCCTGACGGGAAATTGACAATTTCGTAACTAGGGAAATGACAGGCTTCACATCGATAATCAGCCCCGTTTTATACAATTTCACAAAGTCGACGAAAAAATGGTGCTAAATACACATGAAGCGCGTCATCAAAGTGTCACAGGCATGGATTGCCGCGTTTATTTTGGGAGCACTACTCACAGGGTGTGGCGGTGGTGGTTCTTCCGAGTCTGCAGGTACACAAACCGGTTCCAGCGGAGAGACTTCTTCTCCAGAGCGGTCCGCTGTATTGAGCTGGAGTGCACCCCTGACTCGCGTTAACGGCGAGAGCATCCCGATGGGCGAGCTGGATAGATACGTAATCCGTTATGGCCAGGATGCTGACGAGCTGAGCGAAGAGATTGTCGTCACCAATGCCCAGGCCGAGGCGGAAATGTCCTACGAAGTAAGCGGTCTGGACACTGGCACCTGGTATTTCACCATTCAGGTTCAGGATACCAACGGGCTGATCAGTGAGCCCTCTGATGTTGTGAGCAAATCAATCCGGTCCTGAGAAGGGAATCCCCGGCCTGAAGTCTGAAGTCTCAGGCCAGAGGATCTGCAATCGGAAGTTTGAGAGTGAAAGCAGAGCCTTCTCCCGGTGTTGACGACACCGAAATCTCTCCCCTGTGTTTTTCCACAACAGTCTTCACGAAGGATAGTCCGAGCCCGGTGCCGTGCACTCCGGCCAGTTCAGTGCTCTTCTGGCGTCGGTAGCGGTCAAACAGATGCGGCAGTTCTTCCGGATCGATTCCTGTGCCTTCATCGGCGATCGTCAAACAGGCCTGATGGCCAGCGCGGAATACCTGAATGCTGACGTCTGATCCACTCGGGCTGTATTGAACAGCATTGGTCAGCAGGTTAATAACGGCCCGCTCCAGAAGCTCCGCATTGCCTTTCAGCCAAAGGTCCTCGGTGCCCTGTAACTGTAGTTGTATTTGTTTCTCGATGGCTTGCTCACTGACGCTGTCCCGGGCGTTTTCGACAATGGCAAGAAATTCACATTCATAGAACCGGGTTTCCGTTAGCTGTTCGGCCCGTGCCAGCTGCACGAATTCCTCGGCCAAGTGGTAGCTCCTCCGGGCCAGTCGGCCCAGCTGTTCCAGTTGTTCCTGTTCAATGTGGCTTGGGTCCCGTTTCAACTGTTCAATCAGGGCAAGCTGGGACACCAGTGGCGAACGCACGTCGTGGGAAATAAAGTCGATGGCTTCGCGATGCTGGCGTTGCTGCTCCCGCAATTCTGAAATGTCCGAAATGTTGGCGATGATGCCTTGCTGGTCACTGTCGGGCAGTGAGAACGGCGCGAAGTGGATCAGGAAATCCTTGTCACGGATTCTCAGGTCCACGGTCCGGCTCTGCTGCAGGGTCAAGGTATCGGAAACAGTTTCGTGCCAGGGCGGCGTTTCCCGAGGGTCGTGTCCTTCGAGCAGTCTTACCAGGGGCAGGCCTGCGAGGCTGGGCATGGGTTCACGGAACCATTCCTCAATATGGCCGTTGGCAAAGCGGATAACGCCCAGCTCATCGGTCACGATGATACCGTCTGGCATGCGCTCGAAGCTTCTGCGAATAAACTGTTGCATATGATTCAGTCGATCTGTGGCAATGCGGACCCGCTCAATTCGTGCTGAAATATTTTCGCTGGGTCTTGCGGCTGAATCCGCTGGTACAGTCTGCTCTAGATGAAGTCTGCGCAAATAGCGCTGAATGGCCTCGCGACCGAGGTCATTGGGCAGCATCAGGCCCAGGTGATAGCGGGTGCCGGAGCGCAAGAGCTGAATCCAGCTGCGGTTGCTGTCGTGGAACCAGTGGCCTGGGGTCAGATCAGCCGGAATATCGCCCCGCGACAAACCTCGGGCCGAAAGAATCTCGCTCTCCTCTGTCAAAATCCACCCAGTGGGTCGGAAAAGCGCCTGGAAGTGCTCCAGAAGTTGCGTTGGGTTCCTTCCCGAGGGCGCGGGTAGGGCAACCTGGGGGCTCCTGGCAAGATCGTCCAGCTGCCGGTTCAGAAATCGGTTGGTCATGGCGAGTCGAAGGCCGCTCGAAACCGGAAATGCCAGGAGCGGCACCAGCAAAGCGTTCGCCAGGGGGATCCACCATTTCATCGCCAGAAGCATAAACAGATAGAGGCCGGCCAGCCCGATCAGGGCCGCTGCACAGGCCAGCAGGGTGCGGGCCGGGCGCATCTTAGGCAGCGCCAGCGCGAGTATCAGAATGGTTGTAATCGAAAGAAGGGCAGAAGCCCACTCCGGCGCTGGGTGAATCAGTAGCCCCTGTGTCCTGGCCGAAAACACGTTGGCGTGAAATTCAACGCCGGACATTGGACGACTCAGGCCTGAGAAAGGAGTCGGTAGTATGTCTCCAAAACCTGCGGCCGTGGCGCCGACAAAGACGGTTTTACCCCTGAAACGTTCCGGTGCGGGCGGTTGTGTCAGAACTTGTGCAAAGGGGTAAGCCTGCAGGGAACCCGCGCCACCGATCAGAGGCACGGCCCGATATTGATCGCGAACATTCACATAGGGAAGGGCTTCTTCAGTCGCTGAATTCTGTGGCCCGACCCCGCTGGCGGCCAGGGCAAGACTCGGCCACAACTGATGCCCGAGGCCATTGAACAGGTAAAGACCACGAGCGACACCGTCGCTATCCAGTTCCACGTGAGCGTGGCCAAGTCCCGCGGCCGCTGACGCCAGCTGTCCAACCGGCAATTGTTCACTTAACAGGTACTGGGATGTGGGTGGAGACAGATAGACCGGCAGGATTACGTTGCCATGGTTGCGCATCTGTTCTGCCAGTTGCTGATCGTCGGGTGACGGTTCCGCGAACAGGATATCGAAGACAATGGTTTTCGCGCCTGCCTGCTCAAGCTTGCCAATAAGCTCGGCGTGCAGGTTACGAGGCCACGGCCAGCGCCCCAGGCGGTTCAGGCTGAGCTCGTCAATGGTTACCAGCACAACCTCGTCTGAGGCTTTCACGGGATTTGAAGTAATGGCCTGATCGTACAGCCAGTAATCAAGGCGTTGGGGCAGTTCCGTTGTCTGGATGAGCAGAAGAAGTGCCAGCAGTATCAGGCCCAGAGTCCAGGGGGTCGTTTTAATTGGCAGCCAATCCCGGTTCATGAGCCCTGCTGTGTGTTTCGGTCGATCAACGGATTATTCCAGGTACAATTCCCTCCCTGGTCCCCAGCGGCTTTGCAAAGGACCATCAGAAAGAGCTTTCAGGCGCACAAAATACCGCCTTCCGGGAATAAGACGCAAGGCCGCTGTGGTATCAGACAGCGTTGCTTCCTTGATGATGTTGTTGAAACCAGGCTCTTCCGAAAGCTGCAGGCGGTAGTCTGTCGCCGTGTCCACTTTCTCCCAGAACACCCTGACCTGGCTGTCGATGTAGTTCACGCTAATGATTCGAACCGGCGGCAGGCTTCCATTTACTACAAGCTCTCGCGGCTCGGTGGTAGCGACGGAGTTGCCGCCTGCTTCGGTAACGACCCGCCAATAATATTTGCCAGGCCCTAACGGACGTGAAGGCAGGGCTGCAGTCTCCGGCGCCCATTCGCTGGTAGCGATCAGGTTCCGAAAATCCTTGTCCTCGGCAACTTCTACTCGAGCTACTTCGTTATCGCCGTTCAGCTGCCAGCGAAACTCAGGCATGTCATCGTTCACCGTGTCACCATCGGCGGGAGATACCAGGCTGGCTGTTCTCGCCTGAAGGTCGACCTCCACCGGAACGACACGGGGCATGCCTGCGGTACCGCGAGTGTCGAGCGCCGCCAGATGCACCTCATAGCTGCCGTTATCCAGTCGCCCGATATCAAAGCTGTTGCCGGTGAGTTTCCGGCTCTCCACCCAGCGACCGGTGTCGCTTTCGAAAATATCCACCCGATGCATGGGGGCACGGCTTTCCTGCCAGGTCATGGTGGCCGGCAGTTGGGTCAGTCTCGGGGGAAGAGGGTTGAGCGCCGGCGCCGGGGGCAGGCGGCGTATGCTCAGGCCGTCATTGCCAGTGGTTGACAGGCTGGCACCGAAACCGGCAGGAATTCGGCGGGTCTTGCCGGGCGCACCGAAATCTACGTCTCCCTCGGTTACCTGAAGGCGAGTGCCGTCCGCGGATGTCTGGAGTGCAAATGCGGTTCCACGCACGGCGGCGACTGCCGAGGGCGTTTCAATCTCGAATCGGGCGCCGCCTTCCACTACTGGTTTCACACGAGTGTGGATCTCGCCTCTGTCGAGTCGGAGCCGGGTATCCACCATGCCGGCTTTACCATATTGGGTGAGGCGGTTGAAGATAAGCCGTGAATTCGGAGAAATCCGAACTTCCGAGCCGTCCGCCAGTTCAATAGTGGCGGTTCCGGATGCCGATAAAATTTCATCACCGACGCGGATCAGGGCATCTTCACTGAGGGGCGTTTTCCGGCCCGTGTTTCCGGAAATCAGTTGGACGGTTCCGGTGACCGAGGTCGCCTGCGCCGGTTGTGGTTGGCGTTTCAGCCAGGCAAGTGGAATGCGAACGCTGTCGCCGGCACCAAGCGTGGCACCATTGCCAATCTTGTTGTACTGAAGCAGCCGACTTGCGGGAAAGTTCGGCGCGAGCAGATCGCTGGCCACTTCCGAAAAACTCTCGCCAGGCCGTAACGTGTAGATCCACTCCGGCACTGTGTTGGCGGAAGATACGTCGGAATGTCCGGCAGATCCACGCGTCACCGATAGCTCCGCAGCCGTGGGTGCTGCGCAAACAAGTAGCGCGAGTATCAGCAGCAGTACAGGCAATCGCGGAGCCGGGCTTTCAGTCATTGGCTGCCCTGGCGGGTTCTTGATCGTCAAACGCCTGATCCTGCGCCTTCATGGCTTCCAGGCGGTAGCCCCGCTGGTAAATCGTCTTGATTCGGAAGCCGTTTTCAGGATTGAGGCCCAGACGACGGCGAAGGCGGCTCATGTGCGTATCCACGGTGCGGGTGTTAATGTCCCTGGCCAGACCCCAGACGCGCTCAAGCAGCATTTCACGAGTCAGTAGTCGCCCCTGGTTCTGGAACAGGAACAAGGTCAGGTCAAAATCCTTGTCGGTCAGGGTCAGTTCTTCACCATGAAGTGCAATAACCCGTTGCTGCGTGTTGATTTCGAACGGACCGTAGCGAAGCACTTCCTTCTCGCTGTCAGGATTGGAGCGTCTTGCCAGGGCATTGATGCGCGCGACCAATTCTGCCGCACGGGCCGGCTTGGCCAGGTAGTCGTCGGCGCCGGCATCCAAGGCCCGAACAATGTCTGCCTCGCTGTCCCGTTGGGTGAGAAACACCACTGGAATCGGCCAGTTCAGCTGAGCGCGAACGCTCTGAAGAACGTCAATGCCGGTCATGTCCGGAATCTGCCAGTCCAGAATCAGCAGGTCGTAGCTGCGATGCAGAACCGCGCTCAGGAAATTTTGGCCGGTAGGGAAGCTGTCGCAGTGATGCCCGCGCTCAGACAGAATCGACTGGATGTGCTGTGCCTGTTCGGTTTCATCTTCAAGCAAAGCAATACGCATTTAGCCTCTCCCGGAGTGTTGCTCTCTTGCCTATCATGGAGCAGAGCTTTTGACGGACTACTCTGCTATATCAAACAATTATCACAAAATGTGGATCTGCGTTCAGTATCGTTATGTAGACTTGCGTAAACGGACGGCAGGCTTTCCGTTGTCGTCGTCCAGTGTTTGTCGGCAGCCGGGGAAATTACTACAGCCCCAGAACCAGCCTTTTTTCCCTTTTCGTCGCACCAGGGGCGAGAAACAGTGGGGGCAGGGAATCGGCTTCTGGCCGGTGCCATCCTCGGGGCTGGCTTCTTCCAGTGGTCGGGTGCCACGACAATCCGGGTAGCGGGTGCAGGCATAGAATCGGCCAAATTTTCCGTCTCGCTCCAGCATCGGGGCGCGGCATTTGGGGCAGTGGGGCTGGGACTCTGACGAAGCCGTACCGGCCTGTTCGGAATCACGAGCAGGCTGGCCCTGTGGCCTGTTGAGAAAGCCGCGAATTTCTTCCTTCAGGGTTTCCAGGAACTGTCTCGGGTCACCCTCTCCACGGCGGATGCTTTCCAGGTTTGCTTCCCACACAGCTGTGCGATCCGGTTTGCTGACCGATTCGGGCAGAGCGCCGATCAATGCCTTGGCTTTGTCGGTGGCGCGGATGTGTCGGCTGTCGCGGTACAGATAATCCCGTTTGAACAGTGTGTCGATGATGGCCGCGCGGGTCGCCTCGGTGCCCAGGCCATCGGTTTCCCGCAGGGTTTTTCTGAGTTCAGTATCGGTTACAAATCGGGCGATGTTGGTCATCGCCGAGAGCAGGGTTGCATCGGTGAAATGCTGGGGCGGCTGGGTTTTCCGCTCGGTAAGGTTGCTATCCTCGCAGAATACCGGCTCGCCTTTTTCCAATCTCGGCAGGGGTGTCTTGTCCGGTTCGTTGCGTCCTTCCCGGAGTTTAAGTTCCAGCGTTTTCCAACCAGGCACCAGGATGGCAGTTTCTGTGGCGCGGAACTGGTGCTCTGACACTCGTACCGTCAGTTTGCCTTCCCGGTGGACGGCGTCTGGTGCGAACTGCATCAGGTAATAGCGGCTTATCAGGCCGTAGATTTTTTCTTCCGCTGCGCTGAGTTTGCCGTTGGGCGTGGGGCGGCTGGTTGGAATAATGGCATGGTGGGCGTCGACCTGTTTGTCGTTCCACGCGGCAGTCCTGCGGTCCAGATCTGCGCCGTTACACGCTTCCTCAAGCTCTGGTGCAACCCGGGCAATGGCCCTTACCACCTGTCCCCGCTGAGCGTAATGCCCTTCCGGTAAGTACCGGCAGTCGGATCGCGGGTAGGTAATGAGCTGGTGGCGCTCGTACAGGTTCTGGGCGGTATCCAGAACTTCTTTGGCGCCCATCCGGAACAGCCTGCCAGCCTCGATCTGCAGGGTCGAGAGAGAAAACGGAAGCGGTGGAGCTTCCGACCGATCCCGAAAACGGGACTCCGTGATGGTGCCGGGTCGGCTTTGCACGCTGTCGGCAATCTGTTCAGCGATTTCCCGGTTCAGCAGGCGATTTTCTTCATCTAGGTAGTCCTGGAATTGCTCGTTGGGCAGCCAGCGGGCGGTGAAGGTTTGCTGGTCGGCTTCCTCCTCCTGAGCCTTGAATCGGGCTTCAATCCGGTAGTAGGGCTTGGGCTGGAAGTGTTCAATGGTGTTGTCACGCTCAACCACAAGGCCGAGTACCGGGGTTTGGACCCGGCCAACGGAATAGACGCCTTGCTCCCCTTGCTGCTGGTAGCTGAGCGTATAGAAACGGGTCAGGTTGATGCCATACATCCAGTCCGCCCGTTGCCGGGCCAGTGCTGAATGGGAAAGCCGACGGAATTCCCGGTTGTCTTTGGGGCTCTGGATCGCCCTAGCCACGGCCGCCGGCGTCAGATCGTTGATCAGAATGCGCTGCACCGGTGCGCTGGCGCCGAAATAGCGGATAACCTCGTCCACCAGCAACTGGCCTTCGCGGTCCGGGTCGCCGGCATGAATAATGGTCTGGGCCTGGCGGATCAGGGATTCCAGCACCTTGAGCTGCTGCCGCACGCTGTCCTTGGGCATGACTTCCCATTTTTCGGGAAACATGGGCAGGTCTTCCTGGCGCCATTTTTTCCACGCGGGGTTATAACGTGCGGGCTCTGCCGGTTCGAGAAGGTGGCCGATGCACCAGCTCACGGTGGCAGCGTTTTCGCCATTGCCACAGCGTATCCAGCCCTGGCCTTTCTGGTGAGGGCCGGGGAGGGCGGCGGCGATGGCGCGGCCGAGGCTTGGTTTTTCGGCGATGTACAGGTGCATGGGGTTTGGGTGTTTTGGAATCGGGAGGGGAATGTGGCGCTTTGGCTTTATGCTGTCAAGGTTCGGGTGGTGCCTGGTATGTGTAGTAGACTGGTCGGTGTGGGGGAGGCGTCTGTGGCGATGGCTTTCCCAAAAGACGCCGTGAACCCTTCCATGGGGGCTTGGCGTTGCCATCCCTGGCAACGCACACTTTTGGGAAAGCCATCGCCACACCCGCTTCTGACAACGTGCTATTCGCCTCTCCAGTTCAAACGCGGAGGCAGGAGTATTGAAACATGAAAATCCAGAATGCAATTGAAACCAAATTGAACGACGCCTTCGATGCGCGTGTTCTTCAGGTGGAGAACGAGAGCCACAAGCACAGTGTGCCGCCGAACTCTGAAACCCATTTCAAGGTGACTCTGGTGTCGCCGGAGTTTGAGGGGCAGATGAGGGTGCGGCGGCATCAGGCGATTTACAAAGTGCTTGCCGAGGAGCTGGCGGGTCCGGTTCATGCGCTGGCGTTGCATCTATACTCACCGGAAGAGTGGGAGGCGACCGGTCAGGCGGCGCCGGAGTCTCCGAATTGTATGGGCGGGTCCAAGAAGGATCCGGTGATGGCGGCGCGGACCGCCCAGGGAGAGGGTTAATGAGTCAGTTTTTCCAGATTCATCCGGAGACGCCGCAGAAGCGTCTGATCAATCAGGCGGTGGACATTCTTCGCCGTGGTGGGGTGATTGTTTACCCCACGGATTCCGCCTATGCCATTGGTTGTCACCTGGGTGACAAGCAGGCGGCGGATCGGATCAAGCGGATTCGCAGGCTGGATGACAAGCATAATTTTACGCTGGTGTGCCGGGACCTTTCGGACATCGGGGTCTATGCGAAGGTGGACAACACCCAGTACCGGTTGCTGAAGAATTTCACTCCGGGGCCTTACACGTTCATTCTGGATGCCACCAGTGAGGTGCCCCGGCGACTGCTTCATCCGAAGCGTCGTTCAGTGGGCGTTCGCGTGCCGGATAACGCGATTGTGCAGGAACTGTTGGGTGAACTTGGTGAGCCAATCATGAGCAGTACCCTGATTCTGCCGGGCGAGACGGATCCCATGACTGATCCCTACGAAATTCGGGATACTCTGGAACATGAGCTGGATTTGATTATTGATGGAGGATTCTGCGGCATGGAGGCGACCACGGTGGTGGACTTTACCGGGGATGCGCCGGTGGTTACCCGGGTTGGTAAAGGGGATCCCGCGCCGTTCGATGTTTGATCGCCGTTATTTGTCTTGATGTCAGGCCCGGGCGTTCAGGTTGAAAGCGTACGCCCGGCTATTCCCCGCTGCTTCCATTTGCTCGGCACTGACCGAGCGCCGCATGGTGTCGTAACGGTGTACCAGGTCCTGCAAGCCATTGAACTGCTGGTTCTCGCTGATCAGAGTGTCCAGTAGGGGGTTGTTCACGCCGTAGGCCTGGTTCAGCTTGAGCGCGTTATCCATAAAATGCAGCGTTGGCTCGTTAACGCTCAGGCGATTGAACGCTTCCTTGAAGTTCTTGTTCACGTTCAGGTCTTTTTCAATCTGGGCACGGGTGTTTTCCGCAATTTTTCCTTCGACCACAACATTGCCGTTTTCATTTTTGCTGACGTTTAATGCGGTTGCCGGGTGCAGGTTGTACTCGGCAAGTTTGTGCCGCAGTGTTTCCCGAACGAAGGCAAGATCCTGCCCCACGGTCTGCTTGTAGTCTGTCATGGCCAGTCGGCGAGCTTTCAGGCGGGCGATGTCAGACTGGCTGTTTTCCGAAGGGGTGAAGCGGTCATCGCCAGGTGTCGCCTCGGTCGCTACAGTGTTCGTCTGGGTTTTTCCAGGCGCGCCGTCCGGCCCTGCAGGCGGGGTCTGGCGCTTTTCCATGGCCTGCTGGAACTGGGTGCTCGCCCGGATCAGAGAGGTCAGTAGGGACATGGATAGTTTTCCTCCTTCGGCCAACCGGTGTGGCTTCCGAACAATCTGCGATTGGAATAGCGGATACTTACCACCTTGCGTTGCAGCTTTCAGGCCAACTTCAACGAGTCTTTATCATACAGCTCCCTTTCCTTTCTTTGGGCGTGAGAGACCTTTCCCGGATCTGATCTAAGTCAGGAAATAATTGACGCAAATCTATAAAGTTTGGCGACACTTAGCCGTCATTATGAATTGTCAAAACAATCTTCAAGCCGCCAGAAGAGCGGCCTTCTGCGTCGGGTTACCATGAAAAAACACTACTCCATCCGCTTCCTGTTGCTTGCTGCCCTGGCGGCTGCCTTCTCCCTGGTGCTCGTGTTTACTGTGCTCTACAGCGCAGACTCGCAGCGTGATCATCTCGAAGAGTTCAGCCACAAATACGTGGACGGGCTGGCTAAATCCTATTTCGATGGGCTGAACACCATGATGGTCACCGGCACCATCGGCAACCGGGATGTGCTCCGGCAAAAGGTGATGGCCTCTGAGGATGTGCTGGATGTCCGGGTGATTCGCAGTGACCATCTGAACCGCACCTTCGGGGCCGGCAATGCATCGGAGCAGAAAAGAGAGCCGCTGGATGAGAAAGCGCTGGCGGGTGAGCGGGTGGAATCCTACTCCAGTAATGAGGAAGGTCGAGTCTACACCCTGATTGAGCCAGTGATCGCCATGGAAAACTACCAGGGCGTGAATTGTCTTGGCTGCCACCAGGCCAGTGAGGGCGATGTTCTTGGTGCCATACGGGTGGATTATTCGCTTGCGGAAAGCGATGCCCGTTTGCAGCAACAGTTGCTGACCAGTGGCGGCATTCAGGTGGCTATCTTTGCTGCGGTGTTTTTTCTGACTGCGGCCGCTTTGACCCGCCTGGTGTTTTCTCGCCTACGACGACTCCACGACCGTATGGACGAGATTTCCAGCAATTCTGACCTGACCATTGAGCTTGAGGTCACCCGCAACGACGAAATCGGTTCCGTCTCCCGGGCATTCAACCGGATGATGGCGAAGATCCGCGACAGTATGAATACTGTTATGGACAATGCCGAACAGGTTGAGCAGGCGGCCAGAAGCATTGCAGGCAAAGCTGACACCACAGAGCGGGAAGTGCTTGCCCAGCGTGACAATACCGATCAGGTGGCCAGCGCCACCACCGAGATGGCTGCTTCTGCAGTTCAGGTCCGGGAAAACGCCATTCACACCACTCGCAAATCCGCAGATACGGCGGAATCTGCCAGCAAAGGGGAAAGCCTTGCCCGCAATGCGGTTGAAGGCATCGAGGCATTGAACAGCGAAGTTCAGAGTGGCGCACAGCGCATTGAACAACTGGATCAACGCACCGGCCAGATGTCTGACATGCTGGAGGTCATCTCCAATATTGCCGACCAGACCAACCTTTTGGCCCTCAATGCCGCCATTGAGGCGGCGCGGGCCGGAGAGCAGGGCCGCGGTTTTTCGGTGGTGGCAGATGAGGTACGGGCACTTGCCTCGCGAACCCAGGATTCCACAGAAGAAATCCGCAAAACCATCAATGGATTGAAAAGCGAGGTTGTCGATTGTGTGGCCACCATGCGCCACGCGTCGGAGATGGCAGAACAGCAGGTTTCAGCGATTCTGACCGTGGAGTCGGAATTGCAGGCCATAGCCGCCGCCGTGCGCGAGATTACCGATCTCAATCAGGAAATGGAGAGTGCCGCCAACGAGCAGAGCGATGTCTCCGAATCCATCAATCACAACGTGATTGAAATCAGTCGTTCAGCGGAGCAGACATCCGGGGATGCCAAGGAAACAGCCCGAATCGCAGGAGACTTGCTGGCCATGGCAGAGTCCCTGAGAAAGACCATTGAACAGTTCCGGCTCAACCCCGGTGGTCGGACACAAAAGGATTAGTGGCACGTTCCTGGCCAAAGGTGGACATCGGTCCGTGTCCCGGAATGAAGGCAACTTCGTCTCCCAGCGGGAACAGCTTTTCGCGGATGGAGTGAATTAATGTCGCGTGGTCGCCCTTTGGAAAATCCGTGCGCCCAATCGAACCGTGGAAAAGCACGTCACCCACCAGCGCTAGGCCTGATTCCTTGTGATAGAAAATTACATGGCCAGGTGTGTGGCCGGGGCAGTGAAGGACCGTCAGGGTCTGGTTGCCCACAGTGACCTGCTGCCCATCTTCCAGCCAGCGATCCGGGGTGAAGACTTCCGGCGCAGGAAACCCGAACATCTGGGCTTGCTGGGGCAGGCCGATGATCCAGAAATTGTCTTCCTTCTGCGGCCCCTCAATGGGAATACCCAGCTCTTTGGAAAGCTCCGCAGTTCCGCCGGCATGGTCAATGTGGGCATGGGTAAGCAGAATTTTTTCGACCGTCACACCTTCCTCATCCACAGCGGCGCGAATCTTCTCCAGATCCCCGCCCGGATCGACTACGGCTGCCCGGCGCGTCTTTTCGCACCAGATCAGTGAGCAGTTCTGCTGGAAAGGCGTGACCGGAATGATTCTGTAGTTCAGTGACATACCTGTTCTCAATCGCTGAAGAAATGGCTAGTGCCATCAGTTTACTGGAACTTCCCGCGTAACAACGAACGCGCCCCGCAAATCGCCCTCGGAGAAGCCGGTCGCCTTGTCTTCAGGATAGAGTTCAGCCAGTTTTGCCTTCACCTCCGGGGC
>Ga0098052_1000070_pt1 | contig 54209 bp, 56 predicted proteins | sample 15_taG_FD_81591 | JGI IMG/M metagenome (GOLD analysis project Ga0098052, IMG submission 81591) | Marine viral communities from the Subarctic Pacific Ocean - 15_ETSP_OMZ_AT15312 metaG | ecosystem: Environmental > Aquatic > Marine > Oceanic | place: Pacific Ocean | collected 2015-01-18
CGCAGCCGCAGCGCAAGCTCATCATGATACAATTTTTGGAACTGGAGAAGAGGAATAATTATGAAACTTGAAATGACTGACAAGTGGGTTCACCGAGCCCTGATCGCGTTCTTAGGCTTTGGTGCCTGTTCTTACGGGTGCATGTTTGTCACCTACGTCTTGTGGTTCATGGGAGTAATTGAGGGGCAGTAATGGGATTCTTTAGCTGGAACTGTAAAGGATGTGAAGAGAGCATTAAAGCTCCGTATGATATTCCTGAAAATATCAAGTGGCAGAACGATTGTGTAGTAATAATGGAGGATGAATCTTTTGTTACAGGCTGCTATGATGGGTATGGTCGTATAGATGACTTTGAGATAATGGAGGAGAGTGAACCTTCCCTGTGGCACAAAAGGTGTTGGGAGAAGGCTGGTAAGCCAAAATATACTGGTGCTTCCAACCATGCAGCCGATCAAGGATTCTTTTACGATTACCCAACTAAGGCAAACATGCCTATTTCTGAATACGAACCTTTTACTCAGGAAGAACTCTCTGCTAGAGATACTTATGAAAAGCACCCATAGCTCAAGATGAATAAAGAAATCACTGTACAATTAACGCTTGAATGGACTTTCAATCAAAGAGATTGGAGCGACGAACAAAAACACATTGAAGAACTAAAAAAGGAGCCAAAAGTAACTTTGGGGTATGATTTAATCCATTCCCTTTTTATGTTAAATGATCTCGACTACCCCGCTATCACAAAATGTAAAGTAGTAGCACATGAATAGTAATCAATTTCAACTAATTGAGAAGAAGTATGGGAAACTAATTCACAAAATCGGTCATTGGATCTCAGGAGATAATGCAATTTCTGGACATGAGGACAATACCCAGGACATTTGGATTGCAGCGATTGGAGCTATTCGGGGTTATGAGAAGAAAGAGAACTTAACTTTTGACCAGTTCTGGGGTAGCAAAGGGTTTGACAAGTATCTTAAGACTTGCCTGTGGAATGTTAAAAACAGTAAGGGTGCGAAGATTACTAAGAAATACCCTATTACAAAAGGCACTGTGGATGTTGTGGGAAATGAGGAAGTTCTACAACGGGAGGATACTTCCGTAATATCCCCAGAGACAGAACTATTTTTGGAGGAGGTACATGAAATGCTAACGAAGGATGAATCTCAGGTAATTAAATCTATCTTAGATGACCCTAAGTACATTAAACCTTCTGGGAAAGTTAACGTGAACGCTCTAGCTAAGAAAATGGGAATGACTTGGAACGAGGTCCACATTATAGTGGGTCAGATTGGAACCAAAATAGAAAACGAACTTTAAGACATATGAAAACTATTTACACGAAAAAAGAGAGAAGAGAAGAACTACAAAATAAATTGGACCGTATGGAAGCTGCTCATACTAAAAAGTTCAGTCAACATATTGGCAGCGAAGGTGCATATAGAGATTCATGTAAAGCTAATCACTTGGTTTACTTGGAACTGTTTAAATTGTGTGAGGAGCTTGGAGATCCTATCCCCGTAAGAAGTTAAAAAGAATTATGAAAATTTACATTAGTGGAGCAATCACAGGGCTTGAGGAGAAAGAGTATAGAAAAGCATTTTCGGATGCTTGTGTGTACTTGACAAGCAAGGGACATAAGTATGTGGATCCCAGCCAATTAGGGCAACCAGAACACCGTTCCTGGCACTATTATATGAAGGAGGCAATTCCTTTGTTATGCAAGTGCGATGCTATCTATATGTTGGAGGGCTGGTACAAGAGCAGGGGCGCACAATTAGAACACACGATTGCAAAAGCCTTAGATATGCCTGTATTTGAAGAATCCAGGGAAGTAAACTTAGACAAAGGAGGATATGGAAAATAAAATGCCTAATAAAAAAGACAAAACCGCAACCAAGAAGATTTGGAGGGTGCTAACAGGTAAGTAACTATCATGGGTTTTTTTTCAAGACTAATTTACGCTACACTTGTCCCTAAAGAAGTTAGGGATGCTACTATGATTGACGAACTAAAAAAATTAAACGCACAAAAGAAAAAGGAGAAAAAAAAGAAATGAAAAACATATTTACTAGATTTTCTAAAGATTACGAAACCTTTTCTTTGCTCTTTGCTTCCTTCATGTTATTTGTTATTTTTAACACACTGCTTTTTTCCTCCTGGGGATTTGTTTCCCCTCCACAAGTTTCGGGGAGCCCAGGAGACAATATCAGGAGGCTTTCTTCCTATAAAGGAAGCCATTACGCAGGGTTCGCTGAATTTAGGGTTAACGAATTTGAGTTTGATTCCTTTGGTCAAGTGCAACTAAAAGGAGAGCCTTACGATATTCTTCTTAATGTAACTAAGATTACCCGTGCCTATCGTCTAGAGAGTGGTAGTGTTAATAAGAAAACATTTTATTCTACTCTCGTTTTTGTAGATTTCCAGAAAGAACCTTTGCTACTTCGCCAGTCTTACAAAGATGTGAGTAGCTCTATTAGAAAAAGTATGGAGTATTTGGCGAATGACTAGGAGAGGGGAGGTTAGTGCTAAGTTGATTATTAAGTGCTTGCTTGCCGTTTTGGCAGGGATGGGGGCTACATATCTTCTTATTAAATGGACGTTTTCCAATATATAAAATTGAAGAATATAATCAAAACAATATAATACTTCGGGGAAAAGAGATAAGGGTAAACACAATGCTAAAAAATACAATAAGAAACTTACTGTTCTTGATTGGGATAGGAATATTAGGAGTAAGCTGTAGTCAAAATAGCGCACCCTCAGATGATGATGATGGTGGTGGGGATGATCCTCCCCGACCTCCTGTGTACGATCACGACGAAGAGGAACCGAATGATGAACTCTTTGATGCTCAATTTATTGCAGTCCTTCCTAACTTCGCTGGCCCCGAAGTAATTCTAGGAGAGCATTGGATTCCTTATGACCCAGACTGTTATCAGTTTTGGCTTGACCCAAGTATGTCACACCCTTCTATTCATGTTAGCATTAATTTACTAACAGACTCTATTCTTTCACCCAAAATTAAACTTTGGCAAACCACATATGATTCGGTAGGCAACCCTGACGGACATATCCTTAGAGGTACTTGGGTGGGACAAGATGGGCATTTATTTATTGACGCTTTTGAAGTTGAATATGGAGGTCTTCTTGTTGATAACGACCTGATTATTGAACTTATCCCATGGGGTGGCATCGCAGACCTAGAATTACTCGATGATGAATACTTACTAGAATTTTGGAGCAACTAATGTGCTATAGACCATTACCCGATAGCCTAACAATCAAAAAGTCAAGAATAGAGGGATTAGGACTGTTCGCAAAAGAATTTATTAAAAAAGAAACAGAACTAGGAATCTCCCATTACTACTTTGAAGATGATTTGATTAGAACTCCACTAGGAGGGTTTTATAACCACTCAGATGCACCAAATTGCTACTCTAAAACAAAAGTTACCGAGACAGGAATAGATGAGGTAATCCTAATCACAGGAAGAGATATTCAAGCAGGAGAAGAGATTACAACCTACTATATCATACAACCACTACCACTACCTAATCATGACAAAAAACACGCCATTTCAAAATGACCTGCTTGTGCAATACGCAGGAATGCCCAGAGGAATTTGGAATCTTATCTGTACCAAACGTGACCTGACAATGTATGTCAAACAAGGAATAAAACCAAATAGGTACTGGAAGGTAACGGATGTTAAGAAGTATTTCGGCATCACCGGAACAGGCGAAACGCTACTGGAAAATTTTATGAAAGTGTTTCTCCAGTACGTTACTCTATTTGACCGAGACCCCACATTACTTTGGCAAGTCCATGATGAGGATGGGGAAGTACGCCTAGAGCCCAATTCTTAAAGTAATGTATGAAGATTTTAAAATAAAAAGTATAGTACTTAAACAATTCATCTGTACCAAACGTGATGTGGAGCTGCAAGATCAGAATCTATCTCTTTTTCGGCAGACAAAGAAACTACTATATGAAGAATTCCCAGACCATGAAGATACTGATCTAGAAGAACAATACAAATGGATAGTAATAGCTACGAAAGATAGTGAAGTGGTGGGAGTAATAACAGCTAATAAGTATATCCCTAAGAAAGCACTATTATGTGATATCGTAGTAAAGAAAAGCTATAGATCCAAAGGTATAGGTATAAAACTATTAAAGGGTATGGGAATAGAATTGAGGAGAGAAGGGTATACACACCTGTTAGGATTTACACCTAAAAAGTCAAAAGATGCACTTAGTACATATAAGAGGGTTCATACAAAACAAGAAGAGATGATTGTTACTACTAGTGAACTGGATATTAGTATTGCACATATAGAACAGCTAGAAATGAGATTGATAAGTAGGGAGGATAGGAGGAAAAAGAGGTTGGAAAGGGATAGTAAGGGAGTAACAACCAAAAAGTCAAATTAGAACAAAGTTTTCACTTTTTTTCTTGAAACTAAACCAAAAAGTCAAATCATTTAGAATTGAGTAACAAATAAGTCAATGTACAACCAAAAAGTCAAATTAGACTAAATTGAAATTACTGTTTTGCTTGACCCAAAAATAGTAAAAAAACAAATTCAAACACCCGTTTGAAATTAGCTCCGAGCTTTTTTCAGATTTTGCATGGAATTGGGGGTCAAAACTAAATAATTCCAATTCCGATTTTTTTTCCAAAAACCTCATTTTTGACCCCGTAAGAAAGGATTCTCTGAAGTGAAATACTAACTTTTTCCATTTTCAAAAAACCACCTAAATTTATGCTCAAAACTAAATAACAATAATCCAAAGCTGCGCCTGAAGAGGTACTAAAATACCCTCCAAACTAATCCAAGTTTGGAGGGTATTTCTATTTATACTCTTTTCTACTCTGATTCTTCTTTCATGGGAACATAAAATCCATCTGAGGTAGTACATTCCCAACCAGTGTAAACAACCAATTGCCCGTCAAGATCTTTCCCTAACTCCATTTCGGGGAAGATCTCTAACATTATTCGCATAATATCGTCAAAGTGATAAGGTCCTAACCTCTTATCCTTGTCACCATCTGAGGGTGCGCTATATAAAAAAGACAAAACCGCAACATCGAGCCTATCCGCTGCCATTTCTTTACGCTTCTTTTCTAGACTTTCCTTTGCCATTTTTTTACGCTTCTTCCAAGCGTTGCTTTCGGGTTCTTTATCCATTTCAATTCTTTAGTGTGAGAGAAACCTAACTGTTTTCGATACGCTCCAACATAATCCACAAGCTGCACAGCTTGCGGACTTTTCAGTTTGTTCCGGGCAGACAAAAGACTTGCCCTCGAATGATTCCTCGGCTGCGTAGAGATTAGATCCAGTGTACTCTTTTGAGCGGGAATAGCGAATTACGCAACGCTCCGAGAATTTTCTATTTAGCTCCTGGATTGCTTTTCCGATTCGGCTTTCTTCTTCTCTACCAGTGTATCCAAACAAACATAGGGAAGAATACTTCCAAAGCATCTCATCCCAGAAATTCACATAATCCACGCTATAGAAATCACCTAGAACGTGGAGCCTAATTACAATCCCTTGCGGGTGCTTTTTCATTAGGGCTGCAATTTCAATTTCCAGCTTATCGGTTAGCCCGTTAGTAGAAAACCTATGGGCGAAAGGCATGTTATTACCGTAACAATCTTCCCAATGATGGCAAGAAGGGGGACACGTTTCCCTTTCAATCAAAGTGAGAGAGAATAGCTTTTTCCCCCTCCATTTCTTAGATGTAATCTTGAAACCAAGCTTCTTATTATTAGAGCCTTGCTTCAAGATTGTATTTCCATCCACGGATCGGATGGATTTCTGAAACCGTGTAGATACTTTCATTAGGGTAGCATACCACACTCACGGCCAAAATGGGGGACTAATCCGAGAAAAGTTCAGAAAGTAGTTGTCGTAAGTGCTTGTCCTGTATAGACTTAGGGCCCCGGCCCCGGCGATTTTTGTAAAATCTATGTAAAAAGCCCCCGCTGTTACCAGCAGGGGCCTAATATATAAATAGTTATAGAGGTGGAGAGGCTAGAGTAGCGGGACTCACTTTATTACCCGCACCCCATGACAAGCTTCTACGGTGCTTGCAACCTATGAAACTGTAGTTCATTTCATGAGGCGTTACCTGTGTTTGGGTTCTCTGTCACATTAGACCGTCTTAGGGGTCTCCCCCTTCTCCCTTGTACAGTTATCCGAGGATACCCTCCAGTTACCGAGGGCATTACCTGATACTCTACTCCAGAGGTTTGCAACCCTCTGAAGTCTCTCCGTGTTTTCAATGTGCTGGTGGAGGTGCAGGGAATCGAACCCTGGTCCTAACTAGTTCCCCATGGGGTCTTAGCTAGTCGAACACCATATCACCCCCGAAGGGTGCCCCTTTTCCCGTAGGGGCCACACGCTTTCTTTTTAGTCGGTCAGGGGCTACCGTCCCGACTCAGAAGCCTAGAATCCTTGCGTAGCAAGATATGCCCTTGCATGACCTATATGCCGCTCACCCTTGCCGTTGTGTTCGAAGGGAAGCGCACGCCGTAGAGATTTGTACGCTTCTAACGCATGATCTGCGGCTTCCATGTTATCAGTTCCTGAGCGGTAGAGTTCTGCGTAGAGTTCTCCAACTTCAATACTTAGAGTATGGATTTTAGCTAGGAGGGTGGGTTGAGAAATGTTTTGTGTCTTATTCATTGGATTTTAGCTAGGAGGGTGGGTTGAGAAATGTTTTGTGTCTTATTCATGGGTGCATTCTACCTCATACTCAGAAAGATGTTCTTTCTTGTAATCTTCCCAGTCCTCCGCATGACTGGCGGGGTTATCTTCGGAATGATAACCAGCAGAGAATCCAGACGCGAAAGCATCTTCTAGAAGAGTCCGCATTGCCCTAAATGTGACCCTGAGAAGTTGTTTAGTACTACCTGAAGTGTGTGTCTTATTCATGGGTGCATTCTACCTCAGAGGGGAGGATTTGTCAAAGGGTTTCCGTGATATTCCAGAGATAAAGGCTTCTCACAGCGAGGCCCTTAGGCCCAAACCGTAGCCTAGCTCTTTTGTGACGCATAACCCGATAGTGGGCGATTCTTTCTTCTAAGATCCTGCCGCTGGTTCCCCAACCCTCAGCAGGGGTTAGGCTGAAATGCCAGACGGTGCGTAGTGTGTCTCTTCTGCTCATGTTCTCCAGTATATCATACTATCGGCAGGATGCAAGCCCCAGCAGAGGGGTATTTAGCTTTTCTTGCAATCCTAAGTGCTTGTCCTGTATAGACTTAGGGCCTCGGCCCCGGCGATTTTTGTAAAATCTATGTAAAAAGCCCCCGCTGTTACCAGCAGGGGCCTAATATATAAATAGTTATAGAAAAAGAGAAGAGGGGGGCGTGGCCTATAACCCAGCACCACGCCCCCAAGGGCAACCCTGTTACGCACCCATGTAGCGGTGATTTAGCCCGTTACGGGTAACAAACTGGCGGGAGTTTTTATAGGCTCGATTCCACCTAGACTTAGCACCCGATAGCGTACCCGTATAGGTATTTTGCCTGGTTTTTAGATCAAAAATTGTATAGACAGCATTAGCCGCGCTGCCATTTCCTACGCGAATCATGACGGCCTTAGAATTGGAGCGGACGATCTGGGTAATGTTATTCAGCATAATTTTTTGTTTTTTGTTAGAGTAGAGTTTGGGTTGAGAGGGGGAGCGTATACTCCCCCAGTGGAAATGTCATGCCTCGATTGATTTATCAGGGCTATTTTTGAGGCTTTCTTGGATTAGGGTATCAATTTTTTGGTCTAGTTCTTCAAGGTCAGATTGTGCGGAGGCTTCTGTGATTTCTGCGGACTGGATCAAGAGATTGATATTTTCGATCCACGCCTCATGTTTCTCGATTCGTGCTATTCCAGATTGTGGACCGCTACCCAGGATCTTCTTAGCTTCCCGAAGATCCTTTTGGATTTCTTCCCGCTCATTCATTAGAGCGGTAACTTCTGGGTTATCCAGGGCTCCTTTTTTTGCTTGCTTTAGCTTTAGACGCTTCAAACGATTCTCAGTTTCAGCGATGATTTCAGCAGGCGTGCGGTGTTTTCTTGTTTCTTTCATGGGGATAGTATATCACAGGGATAGGCGGGTGTCAATGGAGAGGGTGCTATCAGTATGTAAAAGGTTATTCGTCAGAAACTCCGAAGACGGAATCCTGGCAGGATTGGCACATTCCAGAGATGGTGTACTCCTTCTCGGAGAGAGCATCACGGAAGGAGGTAGCGTTACCGCTACAGGTAACACAAGAAGCCTCCGCCACAGCACCGATACGGGAAACACCCGTAAGTTTGGAGAGCATAGCCTCCACATCGGAGTTCTTGAAGGTAGCGGAAAGGCTGTAGGGGGCGGTGTTCTGATCGTCTTTCATGTTCTCCAGTATATCATATTATCGGCAGGATACCAGCCCCAGCAGAGGGGTATTTAGCTTTTCTTGCGGTCGTAAGTGCTTGTCCTGTATAGACTTAGGGCCTCGGCGCCGGGGCTTTGTGTAAAATCTGTGTAAAAAGCCTCCCCAAAATTTTTCAAGCCTAATCTTCAGAAAGATCCCAAACTTCGTACTCTTGCAAATAAGCTTGCTCCGTATCAAGCTCTAGGATCTTCATGATAGCGGCATGGATGAGGGGATTTTGTTTCTGCCACTGAGCGGCATACTCATCATTCATCCATGCCACGCCTTGCTCTAGGTCAAGTTGGTAAGCCGTTGAAAGCTCGTCTTGGATATCTCGTAAATTCATACTAAGCCTCTTGGTGCTTATCAGGGAAGGAATCGAAATCAGGCTCATCATTGAACCCACACAGGAACAGCGCACGCTCCCAATCAGCGCACTCGACAGCCTTGATGAGATCGCCAAGCTTGCGAATAGAGATGTAGCCAACCACATCTTGAGGAATGACCACAAAATGACAGTTGAACCTATCATTAGGCTTGTAGGAACTGTGCGACTCATCGTACATGATAGCCACTTCCATAGTCTTGGTGAAATCGGCCTCACCATCAAAGGGCAGGCTGTAGTTGTCGCAGTAGTGACCAGCACCAAGACCGAGGGAGAGGATGAAACGGTTATCGGTGCGAACGTGAAGGTTGCGACCGCCAAGGATTTTCATTGCAGTGTTCATATGTGTATTACGCCCTTACTTTAGTAGCTTTACAACCTTCTTCCAGTATTTTTCCGTAGCTTTTTTGGTGTGCCCCTTAGGGCCTCCATTGTGCATTCTGGCGCACTTCTCAGCATTGAACTTCTTAGGGTTGGTCCATGCCTCCCTAGCGTACCGCTTCATGTATGCATCTACGATGCGCTTTGCATAAGCCCTGCGGAAGCAGTCCTTGTAAGTGCCCCCGATCCCACTGCGCTCTGTAGCGTCCTGCCAGTAGGGTTTCCAGATTTGCAGGCAGCCTATGGCCTTACCATTATCACCCACGGCATCGTCACGCCCACTAGACTCTACTTGAATCAGAGCAGTCAGTAGCTTTTCCTGCTGAGGGGTATAGGTTTGTGCCCAGCAAGGAGTAGCGAGTAGGATCGTAGCAAGTAGGGTTTTCATGTTTTCTTTATCGTTTGTTATTTGCTCTAAGAGCTTCGAGATCAATATTTGCTGATCTGGCTGCGTTGTATGCGTCTCTGGCTGCGGCTGCGAATGCGGATTTGGATTCATTTGCGGCTGCAAGTCTGGCTGCGGCTTCGACTGCCTCATCGGCTGCGGTCATGTATGCGGATTCTGAACCATGTCGAGAGTATGCGTACGCGAATAAGGCTGCGTTTGCCTTTTCGGCTGCGGCTGTGAATGCGGATTTGGCTGCGGCTGCGTCTGCGGATTTGGCTGCGGCTGCGTCTGCGGATTTGGCTGCGGCTGCGTCTGCTGCGGCTGCGTCTGCTGCGGCTGCGTCTCCTGGCGCGTATGCGGCTGTGGTTTCTTCTTGAGTGCTGTCTCTGAGGCAGTCGAAGCCGCACACGCAGCGGCTGCTAATTGTCTCGATCAGGTCCTGATCGAGACGGCGCTGGTCCTCCAGCCGTGTAATTCGGGCGTATGCGTCTCGTATCGCTGATCCGGCTACGGTGTATGCGTCTCTGGCTGCTTTGTATACGTCTCTGGATGCATTGTATACGTTAGCAATATGCCTCTCTTGTTCTTCCATGTTTTGCCTCTCTTGTTCTTTCATGTTCTCCAGTATATCATATTATCGACAGGATACCACCCCCAGGAGAGGGGTATTTAGCTTTTCTTGCGGTCCTAAGTGCTTGTCCTGTATAGACTTAGGGCCTCGGCCCCGGCGAATTTTACACAAATTTTACACAAAGCCCCCGCTGTTACCAGCAGGGGCCTAATATATATTCCGATTTATACTTTATCAGAGATCCAAGAACCGTTGTCGAACTCGTCCTAAGATCCCGTTAGTAATATCCCCCCCTGCTGCATTATAAACTACTGCCTCCTGCTCTGGATCCCAGCTCATGGTAAGATCCCCATTGTCTACCATAGCGGATAGCAATTGAGAAAGGGCGTACAAATGTAATTCCTCCCATTCCCTTATACACTCATCCCCTTCCTGGGGCTTGTATCCTGTGAGGAACGCCATTTCCCTTTCCCAAAATTCTATTCTTTCCTGAGTTGACATTATTTTTCCTCTTTATTATCCCAAGCTGGGGACATTTCTTTTAGTAGTTCTTTCTCGCATGGCACGCAGATTGCTAACCATGACCAATTATCCGATAGATGCCCAGAAGGGAATCTAAGGCCACAAGCATCGCACTCAACCAGGGGAGATATTCCTAAATGGTTTTGGGGGTAGGTGCTTCTCATTTACTCATCCATCGAATCGCAGTAGGTATGAAAATAATCAAAAAATTCTGCATATTCATCCCACTCATCCCCCCTTTCGAGATGCTGCTGTTCCTCAATTTTCTTCTGAGCTTCTTGGTCATCCTCCCAAAGCTGGTGTAGTAAATCCTTTACTTCGTCGGGATCAGGCGTTTCTTCCAACAGGTCTTGGATTTCGAGGTATTCATCTAGTAGGTCTGACGTTGCTTCTAGGTCTTTCATGTGTTTCATCATACTCTATTATCGGCAGGATACAAGCCCCAGCAGAAGGGTATTTAGCTTTTCTTGCGGTCGTAAGTGCTTGTCCTGTATAGACTTAGGGCCTCGGCGCCGGGGCTTTGTGTAAAATCTGTGTAAAGGTATTAGGGTATCTTTACCATCTCCCCCCAGGAGGAAGGTCGGACTCATCAACTCTAGTGGATAGGGGCGAATCAAACCAGAGAACAGATCGCCCAATTTTTATACGTTGAGCTATTCGCTCGATGTGCTCAGGAGTTACTCCCCCCTGGCAATCGGCGCATTCATCGAAGGCAGATCTAAGCTCGACAGTATCCACTACGCCACAACGGCTAGCGGTTCTTACAGCGGTCAGGAAAGCACGGTAGGGGCTGGGCTTGTTTTCTTTCATGTGTTTCATTATAATATACTTATCGACCAGATGTAAGCCCCAGGAGAGGGGTATTTAGCTTTTCTTGAGGTCGTAAGTGCTTGTCCTGTATAGACTTAGGATCGAGCCACCGGAAAATATCGCGTGAATGGGACTCCTATGTACGGCTACGCGACCTATAGATACCAATACAATATATTCAAGGGACTCCAAAAAAAATTCAAACCTACTTAAAAAAATTCAAACCTACTTAAAAAAATTCAAACCTACTTAAAAAAAATTTTAAAAAAGTTGGGACTCCTTTGAAACTCCCCTAACTATAGTATGAGTAAATTCGGAAAAATACCTAGTAACTTCCTATTTGGCAACCCAAATGCACTTTCTGTACCCACACCTGTAGCACAACAAGTAGGTATGGGAGCTAATGTTCAACAAGGTCCGACAGGAGGCACGATACCTCCATACATTCAAAGATACACCTACCGCAAACCTAATATAGATTTTTTCTTCTCGGATTTTGAGGTAGAGTTTAATCAATCCCATTTAACCCCTGTGAGGATAGAAATATCCACCCCCATGGAGATCACAGAAACAATTGATTTTGAATTGGATTCTAATCAACAGCCTATGGGGTATGGGTGGGTTCTGAGAGGTCGCCAGAGTAGTGGACTGCCTCCTCTTATAATATTAACCCAACCAGGAGACCCAACTATGAAAGAGTTACGAGAACAGGCTCATCAAGGGGATGTTCCTGGAGATGTAACCACAACCATAAATGTTAGTAGGCCAGGGGAATTTTCACATAGTCATTTACAGTTTTGGCCTGTAGCTTTTAAAGAAGTTTGGGGGACGGGGGTAATAGGACATCAAGGCTACAATGACCAGCACTCATTCATTGTGTCCCACATTCTTCAAGATGATCCAGCGGGTAGTGTTAGTTTTTCCCTTACGGATCCATCGGTTATATCAAGTTTTGTTGGAACAGGGGTGGTTAGGCTTGATTTTTCTTTATACCATTCAGGGTATATTCCAGATTTATACAGTAGCGTTGGGGCGTGGCTAGTTAGATTTCAGTTTGCTTGTCCTATTACGGTTACTTATTACTATCAGTAGAAAAAATTGATATTTTCTACTAACTAAGAACCTAGATAACTCGGAGGTATCCCTATGCCTGAAAAACCGATGATCAATGAAAAGGGCTACATTGATGTTAACGCTGCTCTTAAGCTGAAAGCAGCGGATGGCCGAGTAGAAGTTGAGAAATTAAATGCAGAATCTGATGCTAAATTTCGAGAACTTATAATAAAAGAAAGTGCGAAAGAAACTGCTTCAAAACATTTAGCAAAGTTTGCAGGATTTTACTTAACTTTTTTGGTAATGGCATTTATTATATCTATTAAATTTATTCCTGTAGAAAGTATTGCTGTGGTAGCTGGTCTTATTACACTTGTTGTAACCAATCTTTCAACTATTCTTAAAGGCATTGTTGAGAACGGGGATCCAAAAGAAGAAGAGATTTTGGACAAAGTTAAAGAGCGGGGTAAATGAATTCCTTTTGGGTAAACTGACGAAAAAAAATAAAAAGTATACTAACAAAGGCTCTAAATACTTTAGTAAAGTAGCACTTGTGCGAAAGAAGGTTAAAAACTTCTTAAGGTTAGAAACTAAAAGGAAACACAGTAAAAGGATAAACCATGAGTAAAGAAAGAATCAGAGATAGAGCAGTAGCTAAATTAGCTAGAGCAAAAAAAGGTCATGCTAGGAGGCTTCGACGCAAGCTTGGATTAGATGTTGCGGTGCCAGCAATCGTATCTACGGTAGTGAAGACCGTTTCAAAAAGAAAAGTATCTAAGAAAAAATAGACCAACGGCAGGGGAGGCCAGTTGCGCCTTTCTGCGGTAGGAACTTCGCAACCGCTCCTCATCAGTAATGATGAGGAGTTTTTATACTTGCTTAATTACCCAGCCGCTTAGATGTTGTACACCCCCAACCCTATTTGCAAACTCATGACGGTGATTTCCATCCATAAGTTCTAGTAGTCCCTCTGGGGTTTCATATATCAAAACATCGTCTTGCTTTTCTACACTCCATTCGCAGTCTTTTATAGGGCGTACTGGTTGTAAGTATCTTATAATCTGGTTTAGAGGAATGCACGCTTCGTATCTCATTTCGAAAATAGGCTTATTTAGGGTAACACCTAAACGATACTCCTGATCCGCTTTCTTATCATTCCTCCAATTGCCTACACATAGGATGTAGCTGCACTCTTGGATGATTTTGTAGATGAAATCGTCACTTTTATTGAATCCATGTTCAATTTTTAGATTCATCACACGGTAATGCTCTTCGGTTTCTCGTTTAATTTTGTGATCAACGAGCCCATCTATACGGGATTTTAGGTATCTTCTACATTCGTGGAGCAAGTCTAGATCTTCTTTTGATCCGATTCCAAAAATAGTAACAGTATTTCTAATCAGATCGTTGAAATCTTCGTTTGTGGGGTGCGGCCAACGATTTCTTTTGTTTTCGCCTCCTGTATATCCAACAAGGTTACTCATTCTATTCCTTTATTTCTATTGGGAAGTCGTTATTTTCAATAAAAGCTTCCCGATTCTTATGCCAAGAGTCTCTTCCCACTAATTCTCCTCTTGAGTTGTGGAAAATATTGATATCCATTACTTTATTTGTGAACCCTTTTAAAAATGCTTGTGTGGTATAATAAATATCATAAAAATCCCACTCCCCTTCGAAATATTCTGGCTTCTCTAGGCCCACTGCCTCCAGAACATTCTTTTTGGCTGCTAGGAACAACCCATCTAGGGCTACTACATCTCCTGGAGGCCCGTAGGGAGTTTGGTACTCCCTTCCCTGCGGGTCAATGTGGGTTACCTTACCTTTGTGCTTGGCCTGTTGCCATCGAGTTTGATCCCACCAGACTGCATCAGGCCCTAAGCAGGTAGTTCCTGCTGCTCCAACGAACCCTACTTCTGGTGAAGAGAATATATTTTTTAATTTTCCAACAAATTCAATAGGATCTTCCCTTATTTCAACATCATCATGACAAAAAATCATAATATCGTCTTCAGTAGGGTTAATATGGTTATATGCACCGTAATAAGCAGAAAATATGGATTTAGCGTTCGAAAGAATTAATATTTTTATTCTTGCCGAGCATAAGAAACTCATTAATTTATCTGTAGTCTCAGATACGTTGTTTCTATCTCTAGTACATACTATAGCATAAATGTTCATATACTATAATATATAGATACAGGCTAGTTTTTATGAAAAATCAGAAATTATTAGAAGAATTTAAGAGGTGTGCAACTGATCCAGAGTACTTTATCTCCAAGTACATTAGGGTAACGCATCCTGTTCGTGGTCTTGTTCCATTTAAGTTGTACCCTTTTCAGAAAAGGATTCTTTCCGATCTAACGGATCACAGATTTAATATTCTTCGTAAGTTTCGTCAGGCTGGAGCCACCACTCTAGCCGCAGGCTACTCTTTACACACGATTATTTTCCACAAGCATAAGCAAGTTGTTATTCTTTCTAAAGGTGATGCAGAATCTACAGAGGTTCTAGATAGAATTAAGTTAATGTATGATGAACTTCCAGAGTTCTTAAAGCCTGGAATTCAAGAGGATAATAAGCACACACTAAAGCTAAAAACAGGATCTACAATTAAATCTCGTCCATCTGGTAAGCAATCAGGTAGATCTTTGGCAGGATCTCTTCTTATAATTGACGAAGCTGCATTTATTGAAAATATTGATACCATCTGGGCTGCTGTTTATCCCATCATCTCTACAGGGGGTAGGGCTTTTGTCCTATCTACTGTTAACGGTATAGGTAATTGGTATCACGAAGTATATCAAAAAGCAGTAACAGGGGATAACTCGTTTCACCCTATTGATATTAGGTGGCAAGAGCATCCAGAATATAGCTACAATGCAGATTTCACCCAGCTCTATGAGGAAATGGCTGAAAAAGGCTTGGATATCCATACATGGGAGGATACTACTAAGGCAAACATGCCTATGAAGCAGTGGTTGCAGGAATATGAATGTTCCTTCTTGGGTACGGGAGATACTTATATTGAGGGGCAAATTCTTAAGGAAATTTCTTCTCAAACAAGTGAGGAGTATTTTACCAAGTACAATAACAGGATGCGCGTGTGGCAGGAGGCTAAACCTCAGTATACCTACTTGATTGCTTGTGATACCTCCCTAGGACGAGATCGGGATTATTCGGCTTTTCATGTGATTAACATGTATAATGGTCAGCAAGTAGCAGAATTTTATTCCAACAGGACTCCTATAAATGATTTTGCTAAAATTTTATTCAGTGAAGGTATGCTATATAATATAGCTCACATTATCTGTGAGCGAAATACTATTGGAAACAACTTAATTGACTGGCTCTATAATATTTACGAGTACGAAAACCTGTGGGCTGATGATAAAGATGATCTAGGCTTCCAGGTTACTGCTAAAAATAGAGAGAGCATACTGGCTGAACTAGAAGAAGCAATTCGAACTGATTTAGTGAAAATTAACTCGACTCGGACTTGCGACGAACTGATGACCTTTATTATAAATGAGAATGGTAAAGTAGAGGCTGAGAAGAATCATCATGATGATTTGGTTATGAGTCTCGCTCTTGCTGTTCATGCTTATAAAAACTTACTGGACACAACTCCTATAGAGTTTGTCTCTAAACTAGAAAAAGAACAAAAACCGCTTATGCCTAGTAAAAATTATAAGCATAGTTTCAAAACATCATATGGTGGCGTGACCGAGGAAGATTTTAAATGGCTGATGAAATAAATGATGAGCTAAATGAGAGTGGGTATACTACATTCGGGGGCACCCAGAATAGAGCAGGGACGTTTTACACACCCACAGGCCCTATAGGCCGATTTTTTGCTAAATTTTTTGCTACAAAAGCTCAAATTCCAGTTCAAAGAGCCGTTGATCAAGGGAAAGTTGTACCTGAAACAGGGGACACAGTTGTTAATACGGAGGTTATCAAAGACCAAGAAATTGATGGAGGCCCCGCTATTGGAGGAGTTCAAAGGAACCCCATCCTGCCCCAACTTGAGCTTAATCGTAGACGCAGGTACAAAGAATACGAGGAGATGGATGAGTATCCTGAAATTGGCGCAGCGTTTGATATCTATGCAGATGATTCCACACAAAAAGGTACTAGATCGGAACGATGGACTATTAAATCAGAGAGTGACTTGGTAGTTGATGAGATTAATAAACTTTTTGAACAGGTTAACTTACACAAATTTCTTTGGGATATTGTCCGAAATACCGTTAAGTATGGGGATTGCTTCACTGAATTAATTGTAGATATAAATAAATCAGAAGAGGGAATTAAAAAAATTAAAATTCTTAATCCCAACTGGATTCTTCGCGTAGAAAATGAGTATGGGTATCTTAAAAAATTCTTACAAGAAATTCCTAATTTAGAATCCCTTCAATACTCCGAGGTGGGCCAGTCAGAACTAGCTCGTCCCGTTAAATATATTGAACTTGATAAGAATCAGATTGTTCATTACAGGCTGCATACCTCTGATCCTGTGTTCTATCCTTATGGGAAATCAATTGCCGCACTATGCCATCGTGTTTTCCGTTCTCTTAAAATGATGGAAGATGCCATGATGATTTATAGATTATCCAGAGCACCAGAAAGAAGAATTTTCTATGTGGATACAGGGAATCTCCCCACTAGCAAAGCTGAGATGTTCATTGAGCGTCTAAAGCAGAAGTTCAAGAAAGAGAAATATTATAACTCTGGAAAAGGTACAGTAGACTCTCGTTACAACCCCATGTCGATGGATGAAGACTTTTTTGTTCCCACTAAGAATGGAAGGGGGACTAAAATTGATACTCTCCCTGGAGCTACTAACTTGGGGGAGATTGAAGACGTTAGATATTATCGGGATAAGCTCCTTGCAGCTCTTAAAGTTCCGAAAGATTATCTTGTAGAGAAAGATCAATCTCCTGAAAGGAAGGCTAACCTATCCCAGCTCGATGTGAAGTTTGCCCGAACTATTCAAAGAGTTCAGGTAGATATTGAAACTGGATTAGAAAACATGGCAAAGAGGCATCTTCAATTAAGAGGGTATCCTGCCGCTTTGATTAAAAAGCTTAGAATTTCTCTACCTGAACCTTCTGACATGTCTGCTAAGAGGAAACTCGATATTGATGAGCAGAAAACAAGAGTTATCCAAGCAGTCTTAGGATTAGGTCTTTTCTCTAAAGAATCCATCTATAGAGAGTTCTATGATATGACTGATGAAGAGATTAGAAGAATGCAGTCTGAAATTGAGGAAGATCAAGAGAAAGATTTAGAGCAGCAGGAAAAACAGGCTGAAGTAGCCAATCCTGGTTATGGAGAGGCTGGGGGTCAGGAGCCTGCGGAAAATGTACCCCCTACAGCCAATGAAGATAATGTCTCAGAATTGGAGACTTTGAGAGAATTAGTTCTAGAAGACGATAAAAAAGAAGTTATTTCTAGGATAATCCAAAAACAACAACAAAAAGCGGGACATATAATCTAAAACTTACATATATAACTTTAGAGTCCTAAAAAGGAGATTAAAAATGTTTTCGAAATTATTTGAGGAACGAGATAAAACTATTACGCATCTGGTGAAGTTAGGAGATTGCCTCTCCAGGTCTTTGCGAGAGAATGTGAGTTTATTTGCTATTGATAGCAACAACTCCCATGTTTCTTACCTAACAGAAGGAGGTAAAGTTATTAGTGGAGGGTATTCTATTGATAAAGATGTGAGGTTGAATTCTATTAGAATTCAAGATTCCTCTATTTTTGAAGAAGGGGAGCAGTTGGACTCCTTTGTCAATAAAAAAATTCATTCTTTTGTTGAAAGTATCCACTACGGAGAATATGCGTCAGCAGACGATTCTTTCTCGGATGTACTATCTCTTTGGGAAAATAGGCTCAAGCTATCCAGTGTACAAGCTAGACTACATGAGCAATCCAGTAGGTTGGCTGCTGTGGAGCGTATTCTAGAAACTGAACAGTTTCAAAAGCTCCTTGAGATTACTCCTCAATTTCAAGAATTTCTAAAAGAAAACTTTGATAAAGTAACAAGTGTACCAGAAGTGAGAAATGCTATCAATCTTTCAAATGCAGTTTCACAAGCATTTAATTTCCCGAGGCTAACCTTAGAAGATTTAGAAAAAAGTAAGTCTTACATTCTAAAGGATGGAGTTAGCCCTTCGATCTATGAAATGGTTTGCCGCCAGGAGCTAATTAAAAAAGAACTTATTGAGTCCAAACAAAATTTCGACACTATTTGGGCCACTAACTCTGCTGTCCAAAAACTAGCAGGAATGATTTTTGAAGATAATGAGGCAGTTGTACCTGTTCTTTCTGAAGCTTTGAAAGAGGTTCCTTATCTTGCTTTGGCATCTAAAAAGAGCCTTTTTAATACATTTTCTAATTGTTTAGCCCAAACAGACGGAATTGGAGTTTCTGAAAAGGATATTCAATCTTTTGCTTCTAGGATTTTTGAATATAAGAAAGATGTTAAAAAAGTCTTTATCCAAAGTATAAATGAAAAATACGGAGTTAACATACAAAATCTTCAAAATCCTGCTTCCTTTAAAAGTTTAGCTAATACCCAAGTAGTTATTTTTGAAGCTCTTTCACGCTTATCTCCCAAAGGATCTTTACTTAAAGAAGTATTGCTTGAGATGGCTCAAAGCCTAAAAACTAAATCTGGCGTTGAGTGCATTGATGTGAACGATTATCTTCTAGAGACGTTTATTACTGTGGGCTACGATGAATTGTTAGAAGAAACAGGAAATAAGACTATCCCTAAAGCAAACTTTAAAAGAGTAACCAAAGATCTCACGGATATTAAGGAATTAGTACAAACTCTTCACGATAAAGTTACGAAAGATCAAGAATACTCCAGCGATGAGAATTTAGATGACCAAGCTTTGGCCGATGAAGAGGCCACAGATGCTATCCCTGAGGTTCCAGCGGTGGACCCTAGAACTGGGGCCACTATTGCCCCTGAAGCGGTGACCCCTGGCCCTGAAGAGGCTCCTGTTGATCCTGGCACGGACGAGCCTCCTGTAGCGCCAACAACGGAATCCCCTGATGAGGTTGTAGGAGGATTAGCAGATCTTGAAAACATGGTGGCTGATATTGCTGCTGAATTAGGAGTAGGAGATGAAGAAGCTCCTGAGGAAGAGGATAACAAAGAGGAAGTAGAATAATGAACTTACAAACAGGACAAAGAACTTTTTGTTTAGGTCTTTCTGGATTAGGATTGGCAAACGGTGCAACCCAGACTGTAGATGTTCCTTTTGTTGATTCGGCTGGAAACGGTATGAATTGTAATTATTTCAAACTCCATGTATCTGAAGGGAACATTACAGGTAACAAAAATTTTGCTGGTGTTATTGCTGAAGTTAGTGGAGTAGCTCATGAAGGGGATGCAGTAACTGATGCACTTTCTGCTCTTACTGCCTCTCCAAATACAAGTGGTATTTGTGGTGTTGGTGTTAGTCTTGGTGGTTTAGGAAGTGCGCAAAGCACAGAATGGCACGGCAGTAATGGGCAAGTTGCAACAGGAATAAAATTGATTATCACTGCTGATGAGGATGATTTTGTAGTAATGATAACCTACGGAAACTTGTACCCCTTGAATCCATTAAGGCTTGAACAGTCTTACGATGCGGGATCATAAAAATAAAAAATGGTTGAATTTTCAGGATTAGTTGCCCTTCAAGTTGATGAAGCGGGAAGACCCCTAGGGCTAGAAGGCATGGCTGAGGGGGATACTATTGTTAGTAGCATCTTAGCCCCTGGTGTTAGAGACGCTGTAACCACAGTTGAAATTACGTCTGCTACCTGGAATGAGGGAGGAGCCGCAACTATACCAACAGATGTATCCGCTCCTTGGCAAAATACTTTTGAAAATGTTGAAGATTCTTCTTCTCTTAGAGATCAAGTCCTAATTTTTATTAGAGATGGTTCGGGGGACTTACAAGAAGCTTCTACTATCACAGTAACTTCAGGACTTATGCAACTTAGTTCTGCTGGGATGTCTAGTGTTATTGATGCTCTAGAGCTTTCTACCTACAATATGTCGGCTATGGTAGTGGCTTCATCTACGGGCTTGTCAAGCCAAGTAGACGGTTTAGTCACTTCTTCAAACTTCCCTATTACAGTATTTAATAACGATATAAATGCTAAGAGTAATTCTATTTATAGAGTAACAAGTCTTTCAGGAGTACAGAATGGTGATCCGTTTACTCTTAGTGCGGGAACAATTAATTTATTAGGCCCTACAGATATTACCGTCAATTCCAGCAGTGTTGGTACTGTTTTTGGGGATTTTTCTGGGTCCTTGGCTGATATAGGAGGGCCTTCAGCAGCGGGACACGCTGGTTGGGAATCTACAAAATCTACAGTAGATGATGGGGCTCCTGATTGGAATAATGCTTTTGCATATACGGATAGTGCTTCTGGCGATATAGGTGCTGTTTCAGCAGGAACTAATACTTCAGGAACTGCTTGGTTAACAGGGGATACTCCGACTTTATCAAATCCTTTACGAGGAGGTAATCTTACTGTTTGCTCTACTACTGGGGATTTAACTTTGTCAACAGTGGGCAATATTGTTCTCCAAAAAGATTTAAATCTATCTGAAAAGAATATCTATAATATTAGCAGCTTGTCAGGTACAAACAATACAGCTCTTTCTGTATCAAGTCATCATCTATATTTACTTGGAAACGTACTAAGGATAGGTCAGAATTCAACCGATTCCGATTCATATTTTCAAACACAAGATTTCCCAGCTTCCGCTAATAATTGGGCTAGTGTATATGAATCTTGTTTGGCAGCATCATCAGCGTCCAATTATCCTACTCAAGCTTTTGCTGGGTCTTCAGTTGCTAGTGGAATAAGGGTAGGAACTGCTGGATCAAGTTTAGAAATCGACGCTGCTAGTCTTCCTGATGATAATCAATATTTAGCCGCTAATACCGCACAGGAAAAGATGAAGTGGGTCACTCCCTTTATTATAGCGGATGGTGGTGAGCAATTTAGCGTTGCTGCTGGTGCTACTTTAAATTTGGGAGATTCGACTATTACTCAAGATGCTGGTGGACTTTTCTCCATGAGAAATATCCATGCAGGTAACGTGCTTAGTGGAGGGCCTGATTGTGCCGTTACTTTTAGTAGTTCTAGCATAACTGTAAGCTCTTGCCCAGTTCCTGGTCCGTTTAGTTACGTTCAAATGGCAGCGACTAATGGAGAGAACTCTTCTGATCCATACTACTTTGCATCGGGGGCTACTACAGCCTACACAGAAATAGATACACAAGAAATTTCTTGGGATGATACAAACAATTATTTTACTGTCTCCTCGTCTGGTTTTTATGAACTTAATGTAGTAGGAAGCGTAATTATTACATCTTCACCTACTACTGTACAATCAGATATTATAAAAACAACGGGATTAGGGGGAACAGAAACCATACTAAATTTACAAACACAAACAATTAGAACGAATATGGATCCCCACTATATGGGGGCTTTTTGGATGGGATATTTATCAGCGGGGGAGAAAGTAACTTGTAGGATAGATGGGACTTCAAATACCCAGCAGGTTAGAGGATCAGCTATGAGCTGTAAAAGAATTCACTAAACCCCCGTACTATATTTTATATTATATTATGACTCAAGAAAAGAAAACGATAATTTCTAAAGAAACTCTAATGCCTTTGGGATTAGTTATTATTATTTGTGGTGGCGTAGTTTGGATAAGTACGCAACTTAGCGGAATTAACTATAAACTTGATATGCTAGAAGCAAAGCTGGAAGACCAGTGGACTAAGCGAGATATGGAGAATTGGGGTCTCAAGCTTAAAATGCAAAACCCGGAAATCAAAATACCTAATATAGATAATTAATCTATCATGTGATTTTGTTTTGCAGCTCTAATTAATCTCCACATATAATTATCTTTCATTGTAGATAAGACGGTTATAATATTGGTTAGTTTCTTTAGAGTTTCCTCACTAACTGTCTTTTTTTCGATTATTCGATTAATATCTTCTACAAGAGTCTGTAGACTGATTCTCTCTTCTTCAGAGATAACGAACATTTGTTTTTCTATTGATTGTCTTGTTTTCATCGGTTTATTTTTATTTTCCTATCCCAGGAACTAATTGTGAGCCCAATTCTTGATTTGTGAGGGGCTAGGTGCTTAATAGGCAGTATTGCATGAGGGTAATTGCTATCAAAAATTACTAATCTATTAAATTTGTAAGGAACTTTAATCCAAGAATTATCCAAATTCTTCTCTAAATCATAGATATTGTTGTAAAACACGGTAGTTTCCTCAAAGGCGTTTAGATTTATAGCTAATTCTCCACCTTCCAGGTTTTCTGAGTCTCCTAAGTAAATAACTGCTGTATTTTTTGCAGGGGCTATTTCTTCTGCAAACTCATCACAATCAACATGATGATTTAGGTGGTTTATATCCTTTGTTAGGACATTAACCCAGGCTTCGTATCCTTTTCCAGAGAATCCAATCTCGTAAGTACAAATATCTTTAATGATAGAACAAATTAAATTATCTGTTCGTGAATTGTAGTTTCCCCCGAAAACATACTTGTGAGGAAGAAAGTCTAATTGCCAGGACCCAGAATAATGAAAATATTTGTATAATTCATCTAAAATATCTGTATTTTTAATGAAATTATCAATTATTTTTAACATATTCTAACCTCATGTCCTTCTTTTTCATAGTATCTTTTCCTTGAATAAGAGTGTTTTTTAAGGTATTTTTCTTTATCTAAAAAATCATAGATATATACAACCTCCTTACTATCGTGCCTCCTAAGTGCCCGTCCTAAGGCTTGTAATGTTGCTATTTCAGATTTCATTCCTCTGGCGTTGATGAAATGTGTTATTTCCTCAATATTAATCCCTGTTTGGAGGATTTTAGTGCCAATGAGGACGCTAGAATCTCCGCATCCTCTGAATCTAGAAATAGCGTTATACCTTTCTCCGATTGAATCAGCCCCTTCGAGGAACTCACAATCCCGTCCAAGTACTTGCTCCAAGGCTCTTCCGTGAGCAAGTGACTTGGTAAGAATAAGGATGCGGCTTCTTTTGTTTTGTTTTCTAATATCATCTACTATCTCCGTTATAATTTTATTTCGTGCTTTGTTATTCACAATATACTCTTCGTATACGTCTAAGTAGCCCATATCATCATCTAATCCACTTGCAGTATAAGGTCTGTTAATTAATTGGATTATAGGTTTTGTTAGATTTCCTGAGGTGATGAGGGAAGCGGTATCCACAACCTGTAGAACGTCCCCTAAGGCTCCTTCTAGGTTGTGTCTTGGAATAGGGTCATTCGGAGGCGTTGCTGTGAATCCAAAGCGGTAGAGAGCCTTAGGGAAGCTCCTGAGAGCAGCAAGGGTAGTCTTCCCGTTAGAGAACTCATGGCACTCATCAACCATTAGAACTTGGGTTTCTTCCAAATGAGTGTCGAGGATCCTTTCAATACTTTGGACAGTGCAAAGCATAATATCCCCATAAATAAAACCCTCACCATAACAAAGGCCAATATTGTCCATCCCACAAGCTTTAGTAAGAAAATCATAAGTTTGTGTTAGTAGTTGTTTTGCGTTGAAAAGAATTACCATCTTTCTGCCTTCCAACGCTTTGATTAGCCCCGCCATGATTAAAGTTTTTCCTGAACCAGTAGGGGATTTAATAATACCCCTCATCTTATCTAACCCCTGTTTAATAAGCTCCTTTTGATAATCATAGTAGGTAAATCCAGAGATCTCATAGGAAGCTAGTAACTTACCATCAGACATATCTCCTGATCCCCAAATCTCTGGCTCACAATCAATCTTCTTTAAATCTATGAGGAGCCTAGATAATAACCCTGTTTTAAAAATACCTGATTTAGATATAAAGTGAGTTTTCCCATCCCATTGTCTTCGCTTGTATGCAGCCGTGTATTCGGCACCTTGGACTTTATAAGAATAAAGTTCGTATAAAGCTTGAAAAAGATCTGGGTTATCTGTTTCTATACGGGAATTTAGTATATCTATATGAATCTTCATCAGACTATTATAGTTTAGAAATCCTATCCACAGGAGATGTTATGCTACACAATAATCCGCAGAATGACGCTGCAAAACAAAAAATTGTAGAGGATCTTTTAAAAGACCTACCCAGCGATACAGCTATCGAAGTTAATCTTCCTTCAGAGAACCGAGTTTATGAGCTAGAGGACTCTGATGCTCCAATTACTTTACGCCCTATGACCTTTGATGACGAAAAAAGTATTGTAAGCGCAAAAAAAGATCAAGATCCCGTAAATCTAATTCTTCAAAGATGTACTACAAATATTAGTATCAATACTTTATTGCCTATGGACAAGCTTTATCTTATTATGAAGCTTAGAGAAATCTCTTATGGGGATGATTATAATGTGTTACTTCTGTGCCCATCTTGCAAAGCAGAGAATCCTTCAGTAATCAAATTATCAGAACTTAATGTCAACCCTGTTCCAGATGATTTTGAAGACCCAATAACAATAGATTTTCCTAGTATTAATAAAAAAGCTAAAATTAGGTTACCTAGAGTTAAAGACGAACATCTTTTTTCTGATGCAGCGGGTGCGTTAGAGCAACTTTGGAGATTTGTAGTGGATATTGACGGACATTCCGACAAGTCTATTATTGCTGCGGTTATTGACAAATTGCCCATTAGAGATGTTCGAGGCATCCTAAACACCATAAAGTCCGATTACGGTGTTGACACTAAGATTAAATTTGTATGCAAGGACTGTGGAGGGGCAGCAGTCATGGACTTGCCAATCGACGCAAATTTTTTCGATGTGAACTAGATGAAGTAATAGATGTTGATTCTCTTCTTCTAGAAGCCTATATACTAGTAAAGCGAGCAAATTTTACATATTCCGATGTAAAAACTATGTCTCGTACAGAGCGAACTATATTTTTAAAGCTTCTTAGGGAAGATCTAGAGAGAGAAAACGATGCAATTAAACGGAGTACCACTAGTTGATAGGTTTAATCGCCCAAGTGTTGAGGGTAAAGTGGCGATTAGAACAATGTTTATTAATGACGGAGAATTTTATGATCCTTATGATGTTAGTGCTTGCACTATATTCGCTAAGTTATCAAACGCTACTCCAAGCTCTATTGTTGATGTGGATGACGGCCTAATCAAGAGTGATGCTACTTCAGTAGTTTTAATGAACTTCAATATCTCAGGGGATCCTGATAATGCTAATGGTCATGATGGGGTACATCCCAGGGTAACTAGTCTACGAATGACAACACCAGACCAGCAAACCGCTAATCTTTTATGGAACCCTCCCTATGTACCAGGGGATCGGGCAAGTGGAATTTTTAGAGTGGGCGTAGGAGACTATGTTGCTGTTCTAGATGGTAGTATAGACTTATCGGGTACTTATGATATACGATATCCGTATCAAGGTGGAATTGAGGTAGCTAATGCTGCGTCTGCCGTTCAGGACTATATTGATGTTTGGACCGTTAAGATGGCTCAAGGCTCTGAGTACCAACTGTTTATTAATAACTTCAGTCTCTATAATGATACCTTCACTACTATTACTGAACCCCTACTAATTACTACTCGCAATAAGTTACTCAACAAAAACTTAAGATATGGTGAGCATTTAGATATGAAGATTACTACGGATATAACAGTCCAAAATAATACTCTTCCAGAGGAAACAAAAAATATATTACGAGATTACCAGATAACTAATCCGCAAATCAAGATTGAGAGAGTTAATGAAGATTCCATTAACCAGCCTGCGAGGACTGAAATTACACCATATGTAGATGCTAATCTTACAACGGAAAACACTATTCTTTATAGTTTTAATACTACTAGTTTAGTTAATGTTGTTCCAGCGGGGACATATATTATTACTGCTAAGTATTCTTATTTAACTCAGGATTTTGTTAGTCCACCGTTCTATTTTACTATTACTTGAATTTAAATAATATTTTTTAAAAAACATTTAAGAGATAGCCTAGATATGTTAGAGGAAAAATATTATGCCTACTACACCTTCGATACCTGATCCTATCCAACCCAATCCTAGCACCAACCAGGGATTGAATACTTCTGGAGATTCTAGTTCCTGTGAATTTGCCGATTGGCATGTTTCAACACAAGTACTAAATGGTATGTGGAAGAGGGTTTTTGTTTACGATACCTCCCCTACTCACTCTAAAGGAGTCCTGTCTGGTAGTCCTGAAATTCTTTATAGTTATCTTGACGTTAATTATTCAGTGCAAGTTACTGAAGAAAAAGAGAAAGCTTCTTACTGTAGTGGCTTGTATAGTAAACAAGGACTATCACTATTCAGTGACAGCACTACAGGGGGGTTAGGACTTTCAGGAACACTAACAACTAGTTCTGTAGGGTATACTCGCAGAAAATGGGTTCTAAACGAAGACACGGAAACTCACTGCCAGCAGACAGGCAATGTTGTTGTTGGAAAGATCCCAGGAGCTTACGATCCTACTTACGACACAGCAGCTACTATGGGATCCCATGTGGCGCAAATTCTAATGGCTTGCGAAAATAGTTGCCCAACATTTAGACAGAGCTTAGTTGATTATTGATTTTATATTCAAAATTGTATGATTGAGACATTTTCTTAACCCAAGAAAATAAATCTTGATCTTCTATGTGTGCTTCGTTCCAATCTTTGTATCCCGAGGGTGGAGGGCAAATTTCAAAGCCCTCCACCCTCATTTCTTTCCTAACTTCGTCAAACCTCTCAATTCCTCGCTGACCAGCCTTGTCACTGTCATACCCTAGTATAATTTTTCCCTTGTAGGTAGATAAAATTTCAGCTTGGTAAGGACTAACATAATTCTTCATGGTAGCAGTAGCATTCACTCCTTGCAGTTGCAAGGCTATAGCATCTAAAGGCCCTTCGCAGACTACAAGGGAATCAGCAGTTTCATCATAAGGATACAGTATATCGGAGGGCCTGGGAGCAATATCAGTTGAAGGGTTTAAGTATTTCGGGGATTGATTATACAGAGCGCGAGCTTGAAAGTAAAATACGGTTTTATCGTCTTTAAAGGGTATAATGATTCTATCTGCGAATTTACCTTCCGTGCAAAGGTAAAAAGGGGTCTCTCCTTCTTCAATTTCTAAATTAAATAGTTTACGCCCAAATAAGAAGTTCCAAGCATCCAAAACTTTTTGATCTTCTGAGAGACCTGAGGTTACAGTGATTGGTATCAGCTTACTTGTGTCCAGCTCTAGTTTGTTATCGGACCTATCTAATTCGGGAAGTTCTTCCCCCAAGAATTCAAAGTTCCTAATAATAAGATCTCTCTGAGCCCTGAAGTAAGGAATGTTTTCTGCCTCTGCATACAGGCGAACAAAATTCCCTGACCTTCCAGTTTTAAAGCACTGCCAAAGACCACTATCTACATTGACGCTCATGTGCTTCTTCCAGTCATGCTCTGAGAATAAGGACTGCATAATAAACTCTCTCCCGCCAGCGGAGAGTTTTCCGATATGCCCGAAGTTTTCGTTCAAGTAGTCTCTAATAAACTGAGGTGCTATAATGTACATAAAAACAATTTCCGAATCTAAGTTCCAAACATTTAAACAATGTCAACTGAAATACCGTTATAGGTATGTTGATCGGCTTCCTGAGCCCCCCGAAACCAACACTGAAGCTCTTCACTTTGGGTCATATATTCACAAGATCCTTGAAGATGGAGTGAACGCAAAATCCCAAGAGGAGATGAAGTTGATTGCTGAAGAAGTAAGAGGCTCATACAAGGTATCAAAGAAGTATGAGGGCAAGGATTTAAAATGTATCGACAATTTTCTTAAGTTTAATCCCAAGCTGGCAGAGACGGGAGTTACGGAACTCGTCTTTGAAGTTCCCGTAAAGGATGACATAACTCTGAATGGAATTATTGACCGTGTAGTAAAGGGTGAGGATGGAGGATATCTTATAATTGATTATAAGACTTCAAAGAGGGAAAAAACTAAAATTGAACTTTACCAGGATACCCAGCTTAAAGGATATGTTTACGCTATCAGTAAACTATACAAAGTTCCGATTTCAAGTATTGTTGCTGCCCATTACTACCCACTAACAAATAACTTTGTTCATGTACAATACTCAGTACCCCAAATTAATGCTCATGTAAGGAAGATCGTTGATGAGGTCTGGAAGATCCGCAAGAAGAAGAAGGAAGAAATGAGGGCTAGTAGGAACGAATTTTGCTCATGGTGTGCTTATAAGACTGCTTGCCCTGAATTCTGTACCATGCATCAAGTACAAAAAACAATAGATGAACTAAAGGCTACGAAGAAAAAGAAGTCTTAGGGTAAGTACCATATATAAAGGGATGATAGATATCTATCTCTATGGAAACAAAGAAGTTAGTTACTTGTTCTGGCGAGTACTTACATTTCTTTGTAAGATAATTATAAAGCATTTCTAGCTTGATAGGTTTTTGTTTGCTCATGGCATCCAGAACTTTAAATTGAAAGTGCTTAACAAACTTTTCAGAGTATTTATGTCTCCATTTTTCTACAAACCCATAACTAAGCGTTTCATTGATTAGATCAAGAAAGTCTATAATCTCGATGTCTAGGTTATTACTCATGATTTAATATTTATATATTATATAAGAGCATGGCGAAATTTTCAAAACAAATTCAGAATTTTTTAAAAGAAGTTGGGGCACATCCAGATCTTCATGTACAATCGGTCCCTAAAACCGACTCTTGTGCAGTACCTGGAGATGTAGTATTTTTTAGGTATAAGTTAGGTACAGGAGTGGGGAGTAGGAAGGCTAGGTTATTATTGGTAACCTTACCTATTACCAGAGTAGCCGGGACAGGCAATTTGTTACTAACAGGATTCAAACTACCTGAAGATGGCAATTATACTCCAGAATCTTTGGAAACCCTATATAAAAATGGGAATTTACCTCTCGATAATTTTAGAACCTATATTATGAGTAACATATTTGGTCATCTTAGAAGAATAAGGAAGTAGAAATGGTATTACCTGTAGTAGGCACAGTAGTAGGAGGAGCTTTAGATGCCACGATGGGGCAAATGATAAAAGCTATAGATAGTTTAAAATCTACTATAGTTGATAGCATTGCATTCGCAGATAATGCTCAAAAAGCGTCTCTAGCTTTAGGCCAAACTTATAAAGATACTAATGATTCTTTAGGTCCTACTATGGAAAATCTTAGGGGGGATATGAATGAGCGTTTTGCTGCTGCAATTGTTGGTCTGGAGGTGGGACTTCAAGGAAGTACGCAAGGTATTGCTAGGCTAGTTAATCAACAAAGATTAACTGGAACTCAATCAGCTAATACAGCTAAAGCCTTTGCAGGGTTAGAAGCTACTTTAGGGTTATCGAGAGAAGAGACTAATAACTTGGCAGCAAGTTTAGTAGTGACAGGTGAAGAATGGCAAATTAGTACTGATAATTTAGTAGGTGCGATAGATTCACTAAAAGCCACCTTCCCAGCGCAAGCTCTTGCTGGAATGGGAGATAAAGTCCAAGGAGCTATGGTTCAATTACAGGCTGAATTAGGCCCTCAGTTGGCAGGACCGCTCAGTAATGTAATGAAAATGGTTATGGATACAAGCATGGAAGGTTATGAAAAGCTAACCATGCTTGGTATTGGAGATGTGAGAGAACGCCTGTCTGCGTCTCAAAATGCTACAGAAGCACAAGAAATATTAAAAAATGCAATGGTTACTGCATCGGATAATTTTAAGAACGTTGCAGGAAACGCAGAAGAAGGGTTTTTCCAGATAGGTATTGCTACTGAGCTATTTGGACAGCAAGCTATTAATTTTACGACTGTTGCTGATAATTTTGGTGTTAGAGTAAAGAGAGAAGCAGAGGAGTCAGATAAATTTGCTGATTCTCTAGAGGTTCTGCGAAGTGAAATTCTTCAACCGTTTGCTAAAGCTGTTGCTGAAAATGTCTTCCCTATACTGCTTAAACTTGTTCCATTTTTTCAAAAAGCTATTATCGCTGTAGTTCGTGGGCTAAGGATAGGTCTAAACTTGTTAGATCCTGCATGGAAGTGGCTTAAAAATTCTATAATGGAAATTTCAGATATGTTCACTTCTAGTAGTGACAATATTAAGACTGCTATTCATTGGGGTATTGTTGTTCCTGTGGAAAGTGTAAAGTTTGTTTTTGGTAGTTTAAAAGCAGGAGTAGGAGTACTACTTTTAGGACTAATGAAACTTGCAGAAGGTATTGCGAGAGTAATAGAAAAGATTAGTAGTTTCTTTGGAGGGAGCCTTGAAGTAAATGAAGATCGTGTAAAAAAAATGCAGGATTTTGCCCTAGCTATGATTGAAAGCGGGGGAGATACTGCACGGTCCTCCTGGGATAGGATTACCATGGATTCTGAAAAATCTGGTGATAAGGCGCTAAAAGACTTGTCCGATTCATCTAAGATGGGTAATCAATTACTTGGGGGCATAGATGAAGACATGACTAAAAACTTTGCTACACTTGGGAAAATAGAAAAAAATACAAAAAATATAGATGATAAGACCCCAGAACTTGTAATATCCCGGCCTAAATTTTTAGATGAGACTGCGGTAATGCTAGGGGAAAGTATAGAGAGGATCCTTGGTGTAGGAGGGGATACCACTCCTGAGGAATCACTAGAAGAACAAAAAACTCAAACATCCCTCTTGGCTGGTATTCTAAACACAGCAGGAGGAGTAGGAACCCCAATTCTAACGGAGATGGAATAATGGCATATATTGTAGATAGGAAGTTACCCGATAGAACAAAACTTATGTTTTACTATCCTAAACCTACGGAAGAGTCCGATTATTATGTTGTAGGACTTCCTTTTTTTGAGAATGTTAGTATAAAAGAATCCAAAAAAGCTAGGTATAAAAAATATTCTCTAATATCTAGGTCTAGTGACCTTTATAGCTATTTAGGAGCTAATTCCAGACAATTATCTTTAGCGTTCACTATCACGTTACCTCACATCGTAGATCTTCATGATGATATAACTTTAGATAAATATATAAATTATCAATCAGATAAAGAAAATTTTGAAGCAGAAAAAAAGAAATTTTTAAAACCTTATGAAGCCCTGACTGGGGAGACTGGGATGGCTTTTAAATTAGGAACTAAGTATACTCAAGATTTAGCTAAAGATACTGCAAAAACTGTTCTGATGAATGCCACCATAACTAATTCTCTAAACTTACAGGATAAGCATTTTATTCAAAGTCGCTATGGAATTAGTGAGGGGGATATGAATACTATAAATACTTTGGGGAATGTAACTAAAAATTGGGTTGGTAATCCCTTATCCACATTTGATGGAGCAGCTACGGCAGCTAATGTTGTAAATGCACAGGAAGCAGCACAGAAGGAAGCAAAACTTAATATTGAAAATAACCAAGACTTGGAACTCCGGTATAGGATAATTGATATTATTATTTACTGGACTAATATTATTAGATCAAGTGTAGTTAATTATTCTAAAAATCCTATTTATGGGCCTCCAATTATTAGATTGAGACACGGAATTATGTACCAAGATATTCCATGTATTTGCACAGCGTATTCTATTGATTATGACGAGGCAGCAGGGTATGACGTTAATACATTATTGCCTCGTAGAATAAAATATACTATGAAGTTAGAAGAGATTAGAACAGGTGATTTCGGAGAGTTCGACCCAGCGGATATTATTAAGAAAGATAACCTAGCTGGTTGGGAAGCTGTGGTTACAGGGGATACTCATAGCATGGATCCTGGATACGGAGGGATTCTCTAATGGCTTCTAAAGGGAACAGTAATGGTCCATATGTTTATGATGTTAAAGAAGTTAAGCACAGAGGAGTTACTACTACTACAATAGTGAATACTCCAATTTTTGATTCTTTATTATCAGATTTAGGTACAGCATATAGGTATGATGTTGGGTACGTTCCGAATGGATATCAACATCGACCTGATCTAATTTCTAATATATTTTATGGAAGTCCTAGGAACTGGTGGTTATTGATGCTTGTAAATGGCATTAGTGATCCAAATGAAGGCTTTAAACAGAATGACAGGATACTTATACCTAAGTTAGCATGAGAATCCCTACAACAAATGTTATTATTGGTTTCGATAGAAAAATTATGGAAAGATTTTTCAGTAATGGGGCCACTTATACAAGTTTACTCAAAGGGCTTAGTTTGAGTGGGCAAGATACATTACTTTTTGATAACGAATCTAATCCTAATTTTATTTCTTTTGAGCATTCTTTAAATTTTGGAACTGGGATGAGAATGAAATTAGAATTCATAGATCCTAAAGGCCAGTTCGAAGAAAGATACATAAGCGATAATATAATAAAAAATATAGCAGGATTTGAACATAATGATCCAGGAAATAAGGATATAGATTCTTTTTCAGAGGAAATAAACAAACAAGTTGAGGAGTCTCAAAAAGAATATTCAAAAGAAAATTTTTTACTATATGCCAATGAGTATAAGAAACATTTTGGGACTAAAGAAATTTATGTTGCTTATGGATCAGGAGAAAATTTAAATCTTTGGTCGGGACCACATAGGACCATATTACAGGGAGTTGATATTGATGTTGCAGGACCAAGAAAAATTACAATTACATTAGTTCCAACTGACCAAGCCCTTCAAATGTCCCACCGTCGAGGAGCATATAATGAACTAGTTAATTTAAATTTAGCTGGACTTAGGATGCAATTTAGAGGGCAGTCAAAAAAAATTAAATTTGCTACACCAGAAGGAGAGAGGAGCACTGCACTTTATAGTCCGTTGCATTATTATGATTTAGGGGAAAACTATTCAGATGACGTAGAAAAAGACACAGAAGAATTAAAAAGTTTTCTACAAAATGCAGATTTAGCTGATTTGGCCTCTAATCTAGGAGACTTTGATTTTCATTCGATGATTGTGGATGCTTTAAGAAATTATATACAGCAAGCTACAAATAATCCCAATGTTATTGTACTTCTTCCAAATATAAATCTCATTTGTAGAAAGTATTTAAACGAGATGGTAAAAAATTCTAGATCTACTTTATCAATAGCAAAAAAATCATTAGAAATTACTTTTGGAAGTTTTGAAAAATCATCAGAGTCTAAGAACTATTCTATAATTAAACAAAAGGAGCTTGCAAAAAAAGAATGGTTTGTGAGTTATTTTCTTCAAAGTTTCAATTGTAATCTATACTCACAGTCTAAAATTTCAAATTATCTAGCGGCACTTCCTAACTTTGTATTGGGAAAGTTTCTTTATACGGAAAAGAAAAAGGATTCTGTAGCTAGAGGAAAAGACTATTTTCTAAATAGGGATTTTTATGCTGTGCTTGAACAAAGTGATAGTGGAAAAATACCTGATCATATGAAGCTGGTAAAAGGGGTTCTTAACAAGATAAAACTTCATTCAAAGGAGGAGTATCAGCTAGTGCCAGCGTATTTTTCAGAAACGGATACCAGCATTCTTAATTTCTGGTCTACAAAAAAGGGAGAAGGATTCCCATGCTCTATTTTCCCAACTCTAGGAGGGTATGATAATTTTAATGCTGAGAAAGAGGCTATTATCGTGGGAGATTTAGCTCTAATTCAAAATTACTTATATAGCAAGATAAATTATGAAAAAGCTTTAACTAGTATATCAGAGTATAAAAACCAAGCCGTGGACTATAAAGGCCAACAGGAAACCCATGAGACTTATTTTCCAAAGCCTCAAAACCCGTATCAAGATTTTTTAAAACCTGAAAGCAAGTACATAACTGCATCGAAGGGTTTTTTATCGGCTGCTGCAAAAGAGATACCTTTACATCCTCTTGATAAAATATTACTAACTAATTCTCAATATAGAAATAGAATGCGAAGTTATGTATTTCCAAAATATAAAAAGGGGTCCTCAGGGGCTTTTGGGGATACTGCATATTTGCCTGATGTATTTGCATACGAGGACGTTAACCTGTCTAAAAAGCAAAAAAAGTATATCCAAGATAATAATATCCCTGTATTCAGATATAACACTCAAAATCCTAATGTAATAGATATAAACTTTAAATTTGGGTCAATTTATTTTGCAAACTTACTTATGGGATTCAAAAAAACAATAGAAAGAAAAGCCTCTGGCGTAGCAGCAGGAATTTTGCCTGTAGGAAATGGATCTTTTCCTATAAGAACTAAAGGTGATGCTATAGCTTATGTTAAGTTAAAAGAGTTTACTTTAGGTTTGGATGAAAAAGAGCGAAATAATTATTCGACTGAGTTAGCAGCATTGATGACTCCAGATCTCGTTAGTTCTATAGGTAAAAGTACTCCTGAAGAAGCAGCGGATTGGGTAGCAACATTTATAAAGGAATCAAAAGAAACAAAGTATAAAGGGCATGTGTTGATAGATCAATTATTGCCAGGAAATCCACAAAGTATTATGACTGATTTTATGGAAGAGACCTATAGAAAAGCCCTTCAAATGCAAATTAAAACCCTTCCAACTTTTCATTTATCAAATATTTATAACATAAATACAGACACTCTTGTTTTCGCCCAGGACGCTAAAATTGCACAAACCTCTCCCCCAGAAAGAACTCTAATTAATTCGTTTTATAGTGGTATTTATAAAATAATGGGGTTCCGGCATATAATTAATTCTGGAAGTGCCCACTCAGAATTTAAATTAGTTAAGAATGTTGCAAAGTATAATATAGAGGAAGAAAGTCGAGAGGATTTATAAATGGCTGAAATAAATTTTAATACCGATATATCATTAGCAGAAGTTAGGGATACTGTTGATGTTACTCGTAATGGATCGTTCTTAGCATATGTAAACATATTGGATCAAGAACAGATAATACAATATGTAAGTCCTTATGCAAGTAATGGAGCGGGGGCGTTTATATCTATCCCAGAGGTAGGAACTTTGGTTTTAGTTTGTCAACCAACTAGATCGGGAGAATGGTATTACCTAGGGTCTACTTTTAGCCCAGAGCCAGAACAAGTTGAAGGGGCAAAAATTCCTGACGCTGATTTGTATCCTTTAGAGAGGGCTAATTCTAGAGTATACGAAGCCAGGGGAGTCCCTATGCGCCAGCAGTTCAAGGGGAGTAATGGTGGGGGGCTTACCATGTCCGAAGAGTACAATCCCACGTTTATTAGTAAAAAGACGGAACTTACATCGGAAGTTAATAAAAAAGTTAGTTTAATTGATAGTCCTGCTATTGATTCAATTATACTAGACTCAGGAAATGGGTCCAGAATTACACTTAGCGATAATCCACAAAATCAAAGTATTCCTTCCCGAGCTATACAGGTTGAAACCGTAGGGCCACAGAAATATATTAATGTTGAATCCCAAACGGATGTAGTTGTTGTGGATGGACGAGAGCTTCAAGTCCTTAATAATTCTACAGGAGCTAATGCTCCAGAAGGAGATCCAGATAAAGCAGGAAATGTTAATATTCAAAGTAAGTGGAAAGATATTAATGTCTTTACTCAGGCAGAGCAGGGAAGAATTTTTATTGAATGTCTAAATGAGGGGGGTGATAGCCAGCTAATTCAGATTGAGACTAATGGTACTGGGGGAGCTATTGTTATAAAAACGAAAGGAGACATTCGATTGGACGCAGGAGGGAATATAGATCTAACAGCAGGGAACCAGATAAGAATGAAGAGCGGGGCCGACTTTAGTGTAGGAAGTGGGGGAGCTGTCCAAGTAAAATCTTCCTCTGATACTAATATTGATGGGGATAAAATTCATTTAAATAGTGGAAATGCCTCTCCAAGTACCCCATCAATTCAAGGTCAGGAAAGTACATATGGAAACACTGGTATTACTACATACTAAGAGATTATTATGGCATCATTTGATTTAGAAACATTCTTAAAAGTACAAGGGCAAACAGGAACGGGAGCGTTTCAGGCTTTGGGTATGTCATATGGGATGCCTAGTTGTATGCTTAATTTGGCTTCAGGAGCTATGGGACTACTACCAAGTTCTGTTTTGAGTAGTATGCAAACCCAAATTATTGCAGGAAAATCCAAGGCCAATGAAGTAACCAAAGAAGTATTTAAAAAATTAATGCTCAATACAGGTATTATTGAGTTTGATACAGAAACAGGGTTATTAAAGTTCGGGTCTGATACTGCTTGGATGGGGATTGATAACGATAGTACACAAACTAAAAATAACTTAGCTGGTTTATTGGGGGCATTTCAATATGCGAACTCAGTAGGTGCTCAACTTTATCAAAATTACACAGATATAGATAATCAGCTTGAGTCAATTCAAGACTGCTTAGATAAATATAACAAGCTTCAATCCTTCCAGTCAGGAAACTCCGCTGACGAAAAAGCTACACTATCTCCTCAAGAAGCCGATGAGTTGTTTAACACTGTTTACGCAGGGGATAAAGCTCAACTTGAATCTGCTAGTAATTTTATAAAAAAGTGTGATATTAAAATTTCTGAAATTAATACGATTCTTGAGGAGAGAAGTAATGATCCCTCTCTGGAGCCATGCCTGTTAAACTCCTCAGAGTTAGACCCCTATCTGAGTAACACTAACTTTACTAGATGCTCACCACTTGACCCAGCGATGGCAGACGATGCTATGGGAGTTGGGGAGGAGGTGTTTAGGCTAACCTATGGCCCTCCTATCTCTGTTGCTGGTCAGTATGTGCTAACCTCAGACGGTCTTTACTACGATTCCCAGTCAGGAGGGTTGGACCCTATTTACTTGGCTATTTCTGGGATTATACCAGTAGGGGATAAGTGGAAATATGATTTTGACCCTAATTTAGGAGGCAAGGGGCAAGCTATCTCAATAAAGTCTCTTAGTAAGTTTACGGATAATATTTTTGATCCAGAAAGAATTGATGATAGCAAGGGACTTCAATTATACTATGACGAAGACCATTTCCTCTCTGTCCTTCAACAACAAAGAAATAAGCTAGTTTACGATTTATCTTCCGATCTACAAGCTTATATTGATGAGTTTAGTGAAGATTCCTCTATCGTAACTAATCAACGAAATTTAATTATATCTGAAATTGCTAATCATAATAATAAAATCAATAGAAGGAAAAAACAAATTGAAGTTGCTGTAAAAGCTCCTCAGATTTATGGGGATTCTGTGGGACCAAAGTTTCCTCCTGGAAAGATTCCTATAAATGATTTTTCCTACTTAGCTGATTACAATTTAGATGTAGATCTAGAAAAACAAAATGCTTTGATTTTTAATCAAGCTGATGTAGTTGGGATAGTATTACCTATTAATGCTAAGTTTGCTAAAACAAGTGCCAAGCCTACCTCCCTGTCCTTTGAGCATTTGAGTATTCCTACAGTAGGTAAGGGGTCTATTTTGTACTCCCCTTCATCAACTCAGGCGGGAACCGTGCTATCTTTAAATGATCAAATTACGTCAGATAGCTTGTTCGCTATATACAACTTTTTAGAGACTGATTTAGAACTTCCGTCCTCTACAAATTTTCAAGTTACTAATTGTGCAACTGAGGATATGTACAATAATGCTCAATTAGTTGCCACATCCAAAAGATCCGTATTTGTCTCAGGATTAGGAATTCCTTATTTTGAAGGTATTGTAAAAAACAAGTATCCTGATACTACGGCTGCCTCTGCGTTGGGGTCGTATGTCAAACTTCCTGATAATAAAGAATTCCGAGATCTAACTTATTCTTCCTTGGGATTTACTATGGAGTGTTGGGCACATGTTCCTAATATTACAGATGCAGGAGTAGGGTGGCTAAGTGCCACAGCCTCTTCTTTAACCAAGGTTATTCTAGCAAGCGATAATGTAGGTAATGCTTCTGGAGTTTCTGCTCTTGATCATACAGGTGCAGAAAGAGACTTGGACTACCTAAACAATGATAGGGGAGAGCAATTTGTTAGGGGGATGGTATGTGGATTCACTAGGGATAGAAGGATCACCGAGGCAGGATACTCTTTAGGGTTATCAGGGTATAGTAATAGTAATCACGATAATGATCCCGCTTCTTCTTTAAGTTTCTTTATAGCCCCTACGCAATCCAGAGACCTATCTTCTGCTTCTTGGGTTAACAGCGATGATTGCCAGGACTTACCTACATTTTACAAAATGAAAGTGGACCTATCTGCTACTGATTTTGGGAATGTCTCTTCGCAGTTTGTATTAATTGATGTTACTTGCGATCCCGCTACGAATACTATTAAGATGTTTGCAGATGGGGCACTAGTTGCTACTTCTTCAATATCGGATGTATTCGGAGTTACTCCCAATATTCCTCCGAGTCTCCCCTCTTTTAAAAAGCCAAACAGTTTCCAATACTCGTCAACGACTGTTGACGGGCCAGATATACTAAAACAAGGCCCTCTTTTAAATCCCTTCTATACTCCTTGGATAGTTGGAGGTGGTTATACTGATGGTATGTATAAATACGGAAACTTTTTAGGGGGAGATAGGAGTGGAATTACCAGTGGGTTGCGTGGACACTTAGGAAGTTTAAAATTTTACTCTAAAGCACTAGATAATGCAGAGGTTTTAAAAAATTACAAAGCTCAAAAAGGCTTCTTCAAGAATATTAAAATGTGATGGCTGCTAACCAGGAAGTTATTGTATATGGGTCAATCTCCCCGAGATACAACAAACAAAGTATTACTTCTCAGAAGCAAGAAGTATATGGTTTATCCTTTCCTTTAGGTTCAGCTAGTGATGGATCTTTCTTTACTAAAAAATCTGGAATTAATATGATTAAGGAAGCGGTAACCCAACTTTTACTAACAGAGCGGGGGGAGAGAATAATGCTCCCTAATTTTGGATGTAACCTAAGAAAATATTTATTTCAGCCGTTGGATGAGGGTACTTTTGAAGGCATTAAAAGGGAGATTCAGTATTCATTCAAAAACTATATTGTAGGTGCTAATATAGCAAAGCTGGCTGTTTTCCCTTTGGGAGAGGCTGGCCCAGCAGGGGGAAACTCCCTTAAGGTAGTCTTGAGCTTAAAACTAGATACCGCTGATTTAGAAATCTTTGACGTTGAGGTGGATATATCATGAATTTTTCAGGAACTATAGAATCGGACTTTATGAAGTTAGCAGAGGTGCCTGTACGCAAAAGGCCCTCTTTAATAAATTTTGCGGCTACCGATTTTTTAACTCTTAGAAATTCTTTAATTGATTACGCAAAAGCAGTCTACCCTAGGGATTATAAGTATTTCGTTGAATCAGATCTTGGAATGATGTTTCTAGAATTAGTAGCTTATATGGGATCTGTTATGTCCATGAAAGCAGATATGTTAGCAAACGAGAATTTTTTAGCAACTGCAAATCAGAGGAGTAGTGTAAAAAAATTACTGCAATTGATAGGGATTAGGATGAAGGGGCCACTCTCCTCCGCTGCTGATGCGATGCTTACCTCAGGGACTACCTTAGGTGCTAGTGTGAAAATCCTTCCCTCTTCTAGAACGATAGAGACTACATCACCCGAGGACGGTGGAGCGGTTACATTTACTTTGTACAAGGTAGTTAACGGGTTAGTTGATACTGCAAATCAAACGGGAGATATTGACTTAGCCTTGTCCGAAGCTGTAGGATCCCCAAAAACTGTTTTTGAAAATCTTGTTCTACAAGAAGGGGCTCTCGTTAGAGACACGGGGAGTTTCGCAGCTACTGAAGGTGTTAAGACGATTAAATTAACACAGGGGCCTGTTGTTGAGGGAAGTGTGCAAGTATTCACTGAAGGCCCAGATGCCTCAAAAACAGGAGCTTTTGTAGAAGTTCCAAATGTATTTTTTGCTTCCGGGTCATCTGATAAGATTTTCGAAGTTATTTATGATGATGATTTTAACGCTACTGTAGTTTTCGGGGACGGTAGTGTTGGGGTCTCCCCCGATGATACCTCTACTTACTTTGTACATTATCGAGTAGGAGGAGGGACTAGGGGAAATATTGGTAAAGATTCTATAAACACTACAATACTCTCTAGGGTCGGCCAATCTTTAAGTCTTACAAACACTTCTGAAGCCACTGGAGGCTCTAATGCAGAAACTTTAGATCATGCAAAAAGATATGCCCCATTAAATTTTAGACGGCAAGATAGGTTAGTTACTTTGGAAGATTACTCAGTATTTGCTAACACCTTTATCAGCAGTTTTGGGACCGTGGGTAAAGCTACAGCAGCCACTAGACAAGCCTACTCTTCTGCTAATGTTTTAGATATTTACATTTTAGAAAAAGCATCAGATTTTCAGTTACAAAGAGCTACTACCAACTTTAAGACAGAACTTCTCTCTGCGGCGAACAAAAAGAAAATGGCAACCGATGACATCGTTGTTGTAGATGGCTTGATTAGAACTCTGGACCTAGTGACCACCATTAGGATTGATAGAGAAGAAGAGGATAATCAAGATCAAATTAAAGCAAAAGTTAGAGATAAGCTTTTAACTTTTATGAATGTGGATAATAGAGAGTTCGGAGAAGATTTTAGTGTAGCTGATGTAAACCGACAGATCTTTGAAGTCGAGGAAGTGCGATTTTCAACCATAGATAATATTGATCAAGATATAACGATTGATTTTAATGAAATTATTCAACTTAATAACTTAACTATAAATATAGAATTGTTAGATTAATGTCTGATAGTAAGTACACCCCTAATCCTAGAAAATTCTACAAAACCAATTTTGTAGAACTAATTGAACTTATTACTCCTGAAGTTTATAGGACTAAGGATTTTGAATTAAGCGGTACTGAAGTTAGTCCCCTGTCTAAAGTTATTAATTCCCACTTAAATGTTGCTTCAAATATAGCAAGTGTGATTCCGTTATCCGCAGTAGCTAATACTCAGACTAGTAGTTTAGACGAGTTAAATGGTATAGCTCAATATTTTGTAAAGCAAAATGAATTAACAAAAATCAATTCTTACCTGTTTGAAACTAAAATTCTACTACCTTTAGGAAGTACATTAGCAAACTTTGATACAAGTTCTGATTTTTCTAATTACCTATCCGCTACACTACTTCCCAAAATAATCCCTCCTACAACTACCCAGGTTAATCCTCTACAAGCGAATATGGGGACGCTTTCTTCTTTGACAGGAAATGTAAACGCAAGTAGTGTTCATAATTACCTTGTTGACGCTTTGGGCTGGTTTTACTTTTTGAATACCTCAGCGCATGGAGGTTTAGATTATTCTCCATCTAGCTATGTTTTAGAGTCTCTAAACTCTTTATACTTAGGAGGAACTTTAGATACTGCTGATGGCATCAGAGGTCTTGTGGAGTATTTGTGGAAGAACAACGAAACCTGTTCCTTCGGATCATACTTGCCTGAAGACTTTATTTCTGGAACTTTAGATGGAATCACGGAATCTAGTGCGGGGGTTCTGCCCACATATACAAGTGGCACCCAAAAACTTGATGCGCTAAAGACCTTAGTAGATGTAGTTTATTCTCCTCTGTATATCGACCAGCAAGACTATACAGTAAAAACTGCATTCGATAATTATATTGATGCATCTTTGATTCTGGAGAATCGAGTTAACAAAGGTCCTCAAAGAAAGTTTAATACTTTACTTGGTTATGAGTTTGCTGATCTAAGTGATCAAGTAGAGAACATTAATCTAATTTACGATATAGAAAATGTAAGTTCAGAGCAACTGCAATATATCGCAGACTTAATTGGATTTAAGCTTCGAGGAGCTTCCCCCGCAAAATGGCGACATCAACTTAGAATAGCAGTAGATTTATATAAACAATCAGGAACTCTAGGAGCTATTCAAACTGCCATTAATGCTTTAATCACCGATTCCATTTTTGATGTTTCCGGCAAAGTTGAAGAACTATGGGAATCCTATATCCCTTTTCTTATCTGGTATGCTTTGGGTACGGAATCACCATTATTTAAAGATTTGAATACTTGGACTCCTGGATTATCAATAGAGGGAGGAGTGTTCGCGTATAGTACTAGTAGCTTAGATGAAAATATTAAACTGGTTACGGATAGCATACTATTAGATCTATACACATCTTTCCCTGATAATTTTCTGTTCCATGGGAAAAAGTTTGATGTCCCTCAATTATGGGTAGTAGATAATGATGGATGTACAACTGAAAGATATACTATAGTAAATCAAGGAGGTATGAAGCCTTTTCATGTTCATACCGTAGATAGTCCTGGATTCCAAGCGTACAAACAAGATGCTAAACTATTTGGGGAAAGTAACGCTTTTGAGGCTGCAACTGGATTTGGTGTTTTAGGTTCAGGAGTTTACATGGCGGGATTGGAACATCCTTCAACAGGGGAGCGTCCAGTATACCTAAAGCCTGAAGGGGATATAAGTTTCTTATTTAATTACAGAAACAAGACCAATTATCCTATGCCTCCTTTCGAGGATGTCAAGTACTATAGAGATTGCACTGTTACTGCGGACATGGTGGATTTCTTAGTTGAAAGATTAAAATGCTTTAAAGTGAAACCTTCTTTTGCTGATGAAGTTGGAAACTTTATCTTGAGCAGTGCAGTTACAGATGATTCTGATTTAGGGGCCTTAAACGAATTCTTAATGTTGTTTAGTTCGGTGCAAGTTCCATCGAATTTTAATGATGTAATGTTAAGCATTTCTGATTACGAGAAAAACTTGCTAAACTTATGGAATGGCAAATCTTCTCATCTGTTTATTAACTTCAAGGACACAGATTTTGATTTTAGTAAAACTACTCTTGAGGGGGATGGGAGATATGCTTTATATGAAGCCTCTCGAATTGCTAGAGAGTTTTCCCCTGCTCATGCAATTACTAGAGTAAATCTAACAGCCAGTTCTGAGGACTTTTTTAGTACATCAAGTGCGAAGTATCAGTATTTAGGTTTAGATAACGATGATTCAAGAACAGGGTACACTTCAGGCTCGATTCTGTCCAATTTTGAGTGGAGTGGAGTTGACATGGGGGCAGTGTCTCCAGGAACTACAACTGGTAGAGGGGGATTGAATACATTTAAACGTGAAGATGTAGATGATATTAGAGATGTTCTCCTTAGTTCGACTACCGCTGTTTCCCTTGGATCAGTCCCCAGGAGGGCACTAAGAAGACGAAATCTAAAGTACCTTCTACCTCACGAAGGGTACTACGATAGGACGGGCTTCAACGGGCCTGTAAGCTACGATCCCTCTACCTTGGAGGAGTCCATGCCTAGCTCGCTTGGTGAGCTTACGCTGGGTTATGTAGCGTCTGCTGGCAAGTTCTATCCTGTGCTGGATCCCGTGAATCCTTCGGGCGTATGGCATGAATGCGAGAAGCTTGATTCTTCACGACAATTCTCAGGAGTTTATACTAGTGCTACCTTCCCGTATCGAGGGCTTTCTGCATTAGGATCTAATAGTAAGATGCCAGAGATTGCTTCTGCTACTGCGAGATATGTTGATAGAGGGCAAGTCCCCAGGATATACAATACAATGCACCAATTGTTTGAATTAAAAGCTTATGACCAAGGATCTATGCTTTTAAGTTCCACAAGTGTATATGATTCAGATGCTTATTGGAAAAACAATAAACAGAGCTTGGCTAATCTTGCTATTGCTAGTGGGTATGTTTTAAACTCTTTTACAGATTATGAAAACTTTAAGTTTGGCACAGGATTACAGCGAGCACATAGAGATTATTGTAAATATTTTGCAAAACATCCTTTGGGATTGAATGAGTTAGATAAGACAGGGGGTAATTTATTTTCTCAAGTATTTAATTTAGGGTTATTCAATTGTGATTTTGCTCTAGCTGGGTCTGCTGTAGGAAATATGATTGCTTCTACTACGGATAGCGCAAGCGCAATCAATAATGAAAACGTGTGGTACGAGGGCGCAGACGGAACTTACATTGCGGATCAAGCTAATCAGAGCGTGGTTCCCTTATCTGGGACCTGGGTTCAGGGAAATAGATATAATGCGGAATTAAGAAACCCAGCTATTCTTAGCGGAGTAGAATTCTGCGATATCTCTGGAGCACCTTCGGCTAATCAGTTTACTATTTTTAAATTAGATTCTTCAACGGCAACTAAAGGAATGGAGAATACTCTAATTGATAATACTGTGGTTAAATGTAAATCAGTAGGAGGGTTGCCTAGAATTAGGTTTGACCTCTCGGCTTATGGAGATAGACGAAATTACTTTATAAAAGATCACAAATTTAAATTAGATATTAAGTCCTTAGTAGCAGAAGAGAATAGCTCCCTTCTTGGAGGAGGTTCTGTGGGTGTCTGGATTCATACAGAACCTAAGGAGGGAATATTATGGAGCTGGACTCCGAAGCAGAAGTGGGAAGTATTAAAGCAATCTAGAATTTCTATTCCTTTAGTGAATAATGTTTTATCACATAAATATACTTTTTCTGAGAAGCCTCCTAGTTTTGTGGATAAAGAATACTGTTTAGGAAATTATTCAGATTCTAATATAGAAATAAATAATAATACGTTAAAAAATATTAAATCTAATTACTTTGAAAATTTTGTGATTGAGTTTGATACTAGAAACTATACTATACATAATAATTCAGAATATTTAGATATTATTCCCATGGATAACGAAGTTTATGAAATTACAGAGCAAGTAAATACGGAAGATACAAATTATATTGTTGAAGTATTCTTTGTTCCAAATAGTAATTCCAATAAATACCTTCTTTTAGATTCAATTAATCTTCAGGATGTGACCCAAAGGGAAAATGCTGGTATTGGCACAGCACATGGAATAGAAACTAGTGGGATACCCTTAACACCTTTTGTACAAGAAGATAAAATATATTTAAATAAAGAGCAGCTCAGAGATGTATTTAAATTCTATAATGGATTGATGGGACAAGGCACAGGACTTTATTCAACTTCTCTTGCTTCTAGAGATGCTGTAATTACTTCTAGCACATTAGAATTGAGTGGAGGAAGTAGGCTAAATTATAGAATACAGCCTGATTGGACTCCTGGCTATTCTAAATCAGCTAATTGGTTGCAATATACAAATGTGGAGTTTGATAACTAATGAGAGGTGAAGTAGAAATTTGGAAAGGGAATACCTTACTTTATAAAGACTCCAATATGCTTGCTGATGGGGCTGGGGAGCTTTTAGCTGATATAATGACTGTCTCCCCATCATTATCTGGGATTGAGGATCATGCAACTTCTTCAATACTCGATACCTCAAACTATACAATACAAGCTATTTCTTTCGGCACAGGGGCAGATGCTTTCAGAGATAATGCTTATAAATCAGGTTCTCTTCAAGATGCTACTAATGCGGTTAAACTACCTAATGAAAATGAAACTAACTCTTATGTAAGTCTAACTTATGAAGGAGATATAGAAAATTTTGATGGAAGTGCATATAGACCAGTTGTTGGAGTTCCTATCGCGCCAGATCCATCCTTAAAAACTTTAGAGTTGGATACTTCTGTATCTTCAGAGGTTAGCGGTATTGCAGTAAGTAGTGTAATTCCTGGAAATGGGCAACTTTTGAATTTTTTACCTAGTGCAATCTATAGCGCAACTTTTGAAGGGGGACCTTTTGACAATGGATTATCTGGGTATACAGCCTCAAGATATCTTGGGGCATTTAGTAATGGGTCTTCAACTGCTGAAACCACTCATGTAACTGTTAATAAGGGTGGAAGTACTGTGTTTAGTCCCTTTTTTCAGGGGGTCGGGACTGGAAGCTTTTTTAACGAAGTAAGCTCCATGGATGTATCAGGATTTGTTAATATGGTAATGTCGGGCAGTCCAGGGACTACTACAGGGTATGGTATGAGTTCTACGGCTAGTGGATTGTGTGTTTCTGGGGGCCATAAACATACTTCATTAACTATTCAATTTACCGAACCTTTTGGAACGGTAGAGTATTCTGTCCAATTATCAAAGAATGATATTATCACTACAAATGTTTACGGTGGAATTTATCATTTAGGATTATGGACTATTGATATGCAAAAATCTCTGCTAAATGGAAATACTCCCCCTTTCGCCTTCAGTGTACTAAATAACCCTAGGAAATATAAATTATTTGCTAGGAAGGGGTTATCCAAAAATCTTGGGTGGATTGATCAACATTCGACTATTTCCCCTGCTTTGAATGAGCATTCTGACCTAACTATTAAATGGAGATTACATTTCCTATGAAAAATTTTACAGAAGAATTAGGTATTAACGGACATCTTACCATCATTAAGAAATTTACTGATGGTCAAGAAGAAGTTGTCTTCGATGACCATAATATTATTGTATCTGGTATGGGAGTAGGACTAACTTATATGTTTACTGGGTCGGGGTCAAACTCAGTTCTTGATTATCAGATTGATCGCTTTCAGATCGGGGTTTCAGGACCTCCTGCTGGAGGGGTGACTAGTGCTATTTATGAGCTTTCTGGAGCCCTTGAAGAAGATGAATACGGGGCAGGAAGTAATCTCTTTATAAAGAAGGGGTTTCAAATAAAAAACCAAGGTAGTTCTGACACGACTTATGCTGCATTAATTCCAGCTAATAAAATAACTAAGATTGGAGATTCCTCTGTTAGGTATACTTTAGTTGTTGATGAGGAAGCTTGTAATGGCCTTGAGAGAGATAGTTTAGAAGCAAATATCAATGAAGTTGGATTATTAATGAAAAATCCTAAAGGGAGTACGGCAGGAGAGCCTATCCTAGTAGCCTATAGAACTTTTAGTAATATAATGAAGACTGATGATTTCAGTTTAATTTTTAGATGGACAATTAATTTCTAATGCCTTTTAATAGAAACGATATTTATACCAGTAGCGGTAATGTTATGCTATTTAACGCTTGGACTCCATATGTCTCCAAGTATGATACCAGCTCGTTTTACAATTGGGAGCAAGATAATTTACCTTTGTATGACCTTGAGGAGCGTACTTATGAGCTTTGGGAACAGCAAGGTTTTACCACTTCGGCTGGAGTCCCAGGGCTTGCACTAACTGTCTCTGCTGATACTCCCACTGCAACTTTAGCTGCTAATAATAATATATTTACAGATCTAAGCTCTTGTATAGCTGCGATCCCTAAGGTGGTTAGGTTTCCTGTACTAATTGAAGTAGGAAATTTTGGAGATCTTGGAAAATTAGAGCTACATAATTTCCGAATTGAGGAGGAGGGGTCTATTGAGATTATTAATAGAGGGTTCAGCAGAGCCTATAATGCTTCTGCTTATGTTCAGACTTCCGAGACAAGCCCTCAATACAATTCCTCTCATGATTTAGTAAAACAAGTATCGAGTATAGATTTAAGTTCTACTCTTACTGATACGTCTTGTATTCATATTTCAACTACTGTGTTGAGTGCAGCAGGAGACACTAGGGTTCCTAATAACGTGAACACAGCTTTCTACCCAAGGCACAATTTTAGGGAAGCCCCGCTCTCTATTTCTATAGATACAGCAAACTCATTTACGGGGTCGTTGAATGAATTCAGCTCTGATCCTTATGAAGAGAATGCAGGAACATCACCAGACAATACTTTAGGTACTATAGATGTTAGTGCTACTAACCAAAATACAGACTTAACTATCTATAGGCCAGGGACTGCTACAGGATCTATAGCTACTGCTGCTGTAGGTGGGAACTATTATCTAAACAAGTGCTCTGAAATCAGCGTTAAGAATTGTGACGGTCCTATTTATATTAGAAACTTCTTTGTTGATGGGGAAACTACTCGCAAGTATGCTATTGAAGTGATAAATTCAGATGTGCTTCTTGAAAACTGTGCTGGGGTAAGGGCACAAGAGGCAGGATTTAAATTCAACAACTCCAAAATAACTCTTTCAAGATCTGCTGCTGCTTATAGAAACTATAAGTTAACAAGTACGACTACTAGGGAAGCTCAAACAGGGTATGGGTTCCATGCAGTTAATAGTGAAGTTCTTGTTAGCTCCCTCCCAACTGTAGTAGGGACTACTTATGCTGGGGATACAGGAGGTTCGGGGGTTGATTGCACTGTTATTGCTTCTAGAAATTATGCAGGTTTTGTTTTAGATAATTCCAAACTAACAGGAGGTGTTCAGAGAGCAGTCGCTACAAATGCTTTGGGTGCTAGTATGGTAGGATCTGAAGTAAATACTGGGTACGGGGTTATTTTAAATAACTCAGAAATGAATATAAAAGGACTGCTGGATATCTATGGTAACGATAAAGGTATTCAAGCTGATGGATCAAAAGTAGTATTTGAAAATCTATGTATTGATGCCCATAGTGGGGAAGCCATTAGATGCAGAAATTCAGCATTTATCTTCGATTCACCAGCCGCACCCACAGCAGCGGGACAACAGGATAGAATGCAGTTGGATATGTCCGCTAACGCCCAGCATATAGATTTAATGAAAAATAGTTCTTTCGGGTTTAGAAGGAAAAACCATATCCCAGAACTATATGGAAATACAAAATTCGAAGTTGCTCACGGGGTTTTAAAGTGGGATGGTTCCAATCAGGCTTGGTTACCAGCTTTATCTGTTAATGACAATTCAAATCTTGAGTTACTTCAAACTAACTTATCTGTTTCTGGTGCTGGGACTGGTAATTTTGATAGAACAAATCCTTCTTATGGAAGAGCAATTAGGGCTACAAAAAATTCTAAAATAAGTTGTTTCGGATCCAAGACGGGATGCACTTTTATATTTGGGCAAGCTCTTTATTCCCCAAAAATAGCAGGAATTTATGCTAATGAAGGATCTGAAATTAATTTTCATGGGCCAACTGCCATAGGTCAATTTGCTGTAGACGTTCTGGTTGAAGATAATTCGGTACTTAATATTGAACCCGCACGAACTAGAGACTCCTTCGGATTAGAAGTTAGTGGATTTGATTTACAGAATGGGGAAAATCATACTTCTGTCGAGCTTCATTCCACTAGAGCGTGTCTTGTTGCTAATAAAAATTCTGTTATTAATATGCAAGATCTAGGAGCTTTTCCTGCATACTGGAAAAATACTTCTTTCGGGCAGGAAATGCTCGATGCCGGATTTGATTATACCATAAACACATTCGAAACAAGTGCATACACCTCTTCTGGCTCTTTGCAATTTTACCCAAATCCTCAAAATCTAGGAGCTATAAATAATTATAACTTAGACGATCTTGCGACAGGAGCTTCATTTAACCCTGCTAATATTCCTGTATTTACAGCTACAGCAGCGTATATCAATAGATTTTTCAAAACTACGGATGCTTTAGGTGGTGGCTCGCTTGATGATTTAGATTATATCACGCAAGGAGGAGTATGTGTTCGTGCTACAGAAGATAGTGTTGTTAATGTAAAAAATGTTCATTTCCCTGTAGGAACTAATACTAGCCCTTTAGATGGTTTTTATTACAATGTGAGTGGCTCTGATTGTGATAAACTAATGATTTGGAATATTGCAGATTCATCTAGACTTAATGCTTCCTTCCTTTCAGTGAGTGGTATGTGGCCTGGAAGTACTCAATATCACGGGCCTAGTGCTCTTTGGGCATCCTCTGTGGACGGGACTAATGCAGGGAATGCTTATGACAGTATAGCTTCTGGGGCTCCTGAAAACACCCCTGATACTGGATCCTTAAGTATTTTGGATGCTTTCGGAGCAGGAAGTTCAGTTTGGGTTATTCCTTCTGGGGTTAGTTTCGCAAGTCCTTTTGATGCTTTCTACCCTGTCTCAGGTCTTGTGAATGACGTAACTGCGAGAGCCCTAGAACAGGCTGGAATTAATGTTAGTGGTACTAAAACATATAAGTGGGGCGCAGGCCCTCATGCTAGTAAAAACCAAGGGGTTTTTAGGATTTTTTGGACTGCGGCTCCTAGTGCTAAAGTACTTCAGAATGATTTAAGTGGTTATTTTAAAGGGGCTTTCCCTAATCCAAATTTTGCTGGAGGAACTTTTTCAGGTGTTGTAGGCCCAGCGTACCAGCTATTTTCTCAAGGTTATAATTGTTCGGCTCCTCTTTCAGCTATTCTTGCTGAGTCAGGGGATAATCTTAGCGGGACGTACCCTGATCTATTGAAACTTAGTTATGATTCTAACGGGGACGGAATTGCCGATCAGCTATGGACCTCTGGATTTTATTACTGTTCGGAATTCGTAGAAGATAATCCAACACAATGTATGCTAGACGAGTCTGCTGCGAAAACTTTTGCTAATTCCCAGAATGCGAGTGTTGGCAAAGCTGGAAGACCACAAAAAGTAACACTTTATAGATCTAGAGGAACTTCTGATAGAGGATCAGAGGCGTATCAAGGGGACGCATCGGGAAGTATAGGATTTAAATCCGCAGGAATTTTTGATCTTTCGAGGGATAACTAATGGCAGAACAAGTATACAAAGATAGTAACTATAGGTTTACAGAACCTATTAGATTTTTTAAAGCTAATGATCCTTATTACTTTGAGGTAGATAATATCCCTCTCAAGCAACTACAAGAAAACTGTTTGTGGTTGAAAGATCAGGTTCGTAAAGATGCAGATAAACTATTAGGTGTAAAGCGCAGTGATTTAGACGAACTAAGACCTTATGCTACTGGTGGAGACCGAGTTGTTAGGGTTAAGCCTGGAAGATATTCGGCTAGAGTAAACGATGCATCTCAAAAAACTCCATTAGCTTACCTAACAAAAGTTATGGGGGAAGCTATTGGAGATGTAGATGCATGGTCAACAGCACTCCCTAACCCTGGAGTTTACCCAGATGGGAAGAATGCTGTCCTTCAGGCTGCTTTGGATACATTCAAAACTAACTTAGCAAACGGGCAAAATGCAATGGGTATGACAGGCTTGGCTGAAAGAGCATTTACTTGGCCTGTTGTAAATTCAGATACTCCTATTGATTTTAACGGGGTTGATTTAGAGGGAATGTCTTACGGAGGACCTGATATAAATATCCCAGGAGGCGGGGCTTGGTACTCACCCATGGTTATTACACAAGCTCTTACTTGGGCCAAGTCTCAAAATTCCACTGCTGATGCATATGCTCTTCCTAGTTTTGAGACCACTAATCCAACTAATGGTTGGGCTAAGTTTCCTAGAACGGAAAGTTACTTTATTAAAAAATGGCGAGGAATTTCTAGATTAGCAATTGTTGATGTAGATGATGAAATTACCATAGAAGTTCCTCAGTTTGATGCAGATGATTTTTCTTATACTGATTCTACTGGAGAAATTGCTAAAGTTAGTAATGTTACTAGCAGGGTTGATTTAGTATTTATTTATAGTAAACCAATAGATGCAAGTTCTGCTACCATTCTTAAGCCTGATGGGAAGCATACCATAACAAAGCCAGCATTAGGCATTGTAAGGGGAGCAGGAATCAGAACTAATTTTAAAGAAACAACTGATTTTACTAAGGACTACATTAGTGATTTGGGATCTGAGAATAAAATTCTAGCCCACCCTGATGATCAGTATAATGATAACATGGGATTTACTTCTACTTCTGCTAACGACATAGCTGAAAGTGTTAGAGGATCCTTTCCTGCTCCAGATGATATTATTAACCTAGCCCCTCTAATTTCTGAAAAGCTGGAAGATAATGCTTACGAGCTAATCGGGCAATCAATTCTTCCTATTGCTTATATCTGGGTTCAAGATGGGAGCCAAGTAGTTTTAAGCACGGATGTTATAGATATTAGGCCCATGTTCAGAACTGCGGAGTTAGCATACAACGAGAGGGCTGGTATTGGGGCTGCTTTCCCGCAATTATCTCTTGCTAATCCTGCGGTAGGTAAAGGCCAATTAGATTATGAACTTAAACGAGTTTATGATAACTTAAAAGGGCAGGTAGATATTTTATCTGACCAAGGTAGTCCTTCTCAGGTCTCTATGAATACACTAGCCACTGGCTACGTTTTCGGAGGATGGAATTTTGGTCCTGAAGGCGCACTGTATCATTATTACCAAGCCGTTTTCGCAGATGACGGAGGAACTAATAACCCAAACGATACAGATGCATATATTAAACAATATGTTAGGGGTAAGTACGGAATTGGAAGCACTACTGCACAGATAAATGTTCCTACCTATCCAGATTGGGATTTAGCCCAATGGTGTATTGAGCAGGATATTGATTCCAAAGGATTATACCCTAATGATTACATAAACACGTTTATCTCAACAGCAGAGTATACAAATGATACTGATGCCCCAGGGTCTGATCCCTCTATTGTGGCAGGAAGCAATAGTCAATTAACTAATGCTGACGGTACTACGACTGGGGGAGGAGACCCACAAGCACTTAGGAACTTTAATAACACTCAAGTAAACGTAGCTGCGGGAATGATTTCCAAAGTAAATTTTAATTATGTTGCAAAAAAGATTAAGTTCAATAGACCAGAATGGTTAGCCGATTATAAGGTAGATGTTGATTTGGTAAATTGTTTAGCTGAGAATAATAGAGGAGCTTTTGTAGTTGATGAGGCAGGCAGTTACTTTGGACATTGGGTAGAAAAAGGTTTTGATGAGTTTACTATATATGTTGCTTTTGTTGCAAACTCAAACAATAATAGAAATGGAACCCAAAAGCCTGGGCTTCCTGCACCTCATAGTTTAACTTATACCTCTAGCGGTAAAAAGAAAAAAACTACAAGTACTATCACGGTATCTGAACGAGATGGGGGAAGGTTTAGCGGCTTCATTGTCCCTGTAGGAGATTTATTATATTCTAATACTAGCCCTTTGAGCCAAAGTCAGCGAGGTGGGTATGTTGGAAATCCAAGAGTTGGAAAATGTACTTACCCAACTGTTATGTGGAGTATGGTAGGAGTTCCATTACCAGATGCCCCATTCTTATACGGAAATCTAAATGGGACTAATCCTACTATTACACTAAAAAGTACCTAATTTATGGTAATTGGAGATCCCACATTCGGTTGCGGGACCTTTCTCCCAGGAGTGGGTCCTGGTAGCTTCCCAGATTTTGAAGGAGGGGGGACCATTGATGGTGGTGGGGGGGATGACCCCCCTGATCCTCCTGATCCTCCTGATCCTCCTGGGGATATACCTCCTATAATTAAAGACCCAGGTGGAGGAGACGGTCCTGGCCCAAGCGTGACTGACCCAGCCCCAGGGACTCCAGGGGATCCAGGGGGAGGGGGAGGAGGAGACCCAGGAGGTGGGCCTACCACTCCAGGCCCTACAGGCCCGTCTGCGCCTGCTGGAAGTGCGCCTTCTTGTAAATGTATTTATGATCCTGTTCCAGTTATTACTGCATACAATAGTGGTGTAGAGGCGGGATGCACTGTCTACGAGGCAGTATTTGTGGGTCACTGCACTAAGACTGCAAGCGATTCTCCTCCTTCTGAGCCTTGGGTAACATTTGTAGCCGATTTAGAAGCTGATGACAATAATGAAAATGTAAGAACTGAAACTGGGCCAACAAATCTTCCTCAGTGTGGGCAAACGGATCCTCCAGGATGTGGGGGTAACTGTCCAGAAGTTTCTGTATCTTGGAAAGTGTGTGACCCTCCTGAAGACGTTTATCCTATTCCTGAGGATGAGCCCGACGATAGCCCTGGTACACTCCCTACAGGAGAGGGCACTCCAGGGACTCCAAACCCTCCTCCAGGAGGCCCTGGGGGAGGTTTTCCTGGTGGAGGTCCTTCAACGCCTGGAGGCCCTACAGGCCCGTCTGC
>Ga0098052_1000072_pt1 | contig 53868 bp, 64 predicted proteins | sample 15_taG_FD_81591 | JGI IMG/M metagenome (GOLD analysis project Ga0098052, IMG submission 81591) | Marine viral communities from the Subarctic Pacific Ocean - 15_ETSP_OMZ_AT15312 metaG | ecosystem: Environmental > Aquatic > Marine > Oceanic | place: Pacific Ocean | collected 2015-01-18
ATGAGAAAGAACAAGAATATCTCCAACAGCTAAAAGAATTTTATTCGAGACAACGCAAAAAAGCAGATAATGATGAGAAAATTAATGAAGAAGGCTTTTTATTATCTAAAAATCTAATTAATAAGGAAAGTAAAAGAGTTTGCACTACGTGTAGTGAATATTCTTTTAACATGAAAGACGATCTTTATATGAATAAATTTGATTGTTGCTGGAAATGTTACATTCAATGGGTAGAAGATAGAGAAGAAAGATGGTTGGAAGGATGGAGACCGCTAAACAAGGAGCAAAATTAAAATGGCCACAGTATATGATATAATAAAAGGAATTAATCAAGCAGCTGCAAATGCTTATGATGGTTCGCATGATAAAAGATTTGTTGAAAAAGGCGAAGATAAGGTTGTTGGCCTTAAGCGTGAAGAGGGTTGCCCCATTAACGATTCAAGGGTGATAGACGGATTCAATGTTCGCATGAGCGGTCCTAAATTAATTGTTTCATATCAATCGGAAATGTCGATCAAAGCCGTACATAACACAAAACTAGATGAAGAGATTGAGAGAATATATAAAGATATTGTTAAATTTCTAAAAAAAGAATATAACAGTATTACAAAAAACACTTTAGCTTTAACTGCTGATGGGCCGTGTGATATACTATTACAAAATATGTCTAGAGTTCGTACATGGGTGCAGTGCCAAAAGGTTTATACGATCGGGGGTCTTAAAGACGTAATCGCTATAGGGGAACCGTCAGAAGATAGGCTGGAAGATAATTTCCGCAAGTTTCTTGAATTGGGAACTAATAAAAAACCGCAAAACGTAACTAGAAAAAATGATTAATGACTTACAAACTAACCAAAGCAAAGATTGTAAAAGAGATTGTTAAATCTGGTAAACAATCTAAATATTTCATCAACACGTACTGCAAAATTCCGCATCCCGGTAAAGGTTTAATTTCTTTTAAAACTTATGATTTTCAAAATGATCTTGTAGATGATTTGCAGCTTCATAGGTTTATTGTTGTTCTTAAAGCACGCCAGCTTGGTATTTCTACAATTACAGCTGCATATATTGTTTGGCTGATTCTTTTTCATAGAGACAAGAATGTTCTTATTGTCGCCACAAAACTTGCAACAGCGGCAAATATGGTAAAAACAGTTAAAAGAATTTTAAAAAACTTGCCAGAGTGGATGCGTATTTCTAACTTTAGCGTGGATAATAAAAACAGCATTGAGTTGGACAACGGGAGTCAAGTTAAAGCTTCTTCTACCTCCGGAGATGCTGGTCGTTCGGAAGCCTTATCTCTTTTAGTCATTGATGAAGCTGCACATGTTGAAAATCTTAGAGATCTTTGGACCGGTTTATATCCCACTATTTCAACCGGTGGCCGCTGTATAGCCATTTCCACCCCTAATGGAGTTGGTGACTGGTTTCATGAAACGTATATTGGTGCTCAAAATAATGAAAATGAATTTTATCCAGTGGAGCTACAATGGCATAGGCATCCAGATAGGGATCAGGACTGGTTCGATATAGAAACAAAAAACATGAGCAAGCGTCAAATTGCTCAAGAATATGAATGTAATTTTAATACATCGGGAGATACTGTAATTTATGCAGATGACATTATAAGGATAAAGGAGTCTTGCAAGGAGCCAAAATACAGAGTGGGGTTTGATAGGAATATCTGGATTTGGGAGGAAGGAAATCCTGAAAATACCTATTTGTTAGTGGCTGATGTGGCTAGAGGGGATGGTCTAGATTCAAGTGCTTTTCATGTATTTAAATTAGAGACAATGGAAATTATTGCTGAATATAGGGGTAAACTTACGCCTGATTTATTTAGTGAAATAATTTATACAACCGGCAACGAATATAATAAAGCGATGGTGGTGGTAGAAAATAATTCTGTAGGCTACCACGTGTTGGACAAACTAAATGAAAAAGGTTATAGCAATATATATTATGCTACAAAGGGCAGTCATGAATATGTAGATCAATATTTGGCGGAAAATAATTCCAGTGTCGTGCCCGGTTTTACCACATCTTACAAAACTCGACCACTAATTATTGCCAAGTTCGAGGAATTCATAAGAAATAAAATTTTAACTATTTATTCTACAAGATTGGCGAATGAGCTAGATACCTTTATTTGGAGAAATGGAAGACCTGAAGCACAAAGAAGTTATAATGATGATTTGATTATGGCTGCTTCTATAGGATGCTGGGTAAGAGATACGGCAATTATTGAGAACAAAAAGGATATTGCCTATAGAAAAGCTTTTATGAATGCAATTATTAAAACTAACACACCGTTTGAATCAAGAGTTCCTGGGATGCACAAGCAATCTGGGGATAGAGCTGCGCTTTCTCCACTATCTGATGAATATAAAAATAATAAAGATTATTTATGGGTTTTAAAAGGATAAACTATGGTTGATCAAAAAAATGCGAAAAATACAAAAAATTCAGAATCTACGTTATTTAAAAAATTAACTAAACTATTTTCTGGACCCATTATCAATTATAGATCACAGAATACACGCCAGCTTCGTAGAAGAAGATTGGACAAGTATGCTAACACTTTCAAAGATGTGGCTGGTCAAAAATTCGAAAGATATGATTATAACCCCTATAACAACTTCTCAAGTTACGCCATGCAGACTCAAAGTAGAATGCAAAGGTATAGCGATTTTGAACAAATGGAATTTACTCCTGAAATAGCCTCCTCATTGGATATTTATGCGGATGAAATGACCACTTTTAACGTCTATAATAAGATGCTCACAGTTAAATCAACTAATGAAGAAATTAAGGGCATTTTAGAAATCTTGTTTGAACAAGTGCTAAATATTAATTTTAATCTTTATGGGTGGGCGAGAACACTGTGTAAGTATGGTGATTACTATATTTATTTAGATATTGATGAAAAGTTGGGCATTAAACAAGTAATCGGTTTACCCCCAAAGGAAGTTGAAAGATTGGAGGGGGAAGACAAACATAATCCAAATTATGTACAATACCAGTGGAATAGTGCAGGCTTAACATTCGAAAATTGGCAAATGGCGCATTTTAGAATTTTAGGAAATGATAAATTTGCTCCGTATGGAACCTCAGTATTAGACCCCGCAAGAAGAATATGGAGACAATTAACACTCTTAGAAGATGCAATGATGGCATATCGTATTGTTCGCTCCCCAGAAAGGAAAGTGTTTTATGTTGATGTAGGTAATATTCCACCACAAGATGTGGAACAGTTTATGCAGCGTTTTATGACATCAATGAAACGCAATCAAGTTATTGACCCAGATACAGGACGTGTCGACCTTCGATATAATCCAATGTCAGTTGAGGAAGATTATTATATTCCAGTTCGTGGTGGCGCTCAAACAAAAATTGATACAATTACTGGTGGCAAAAATGCTACTGATATAGATGATGTTAAATATTTAAGAGATAAATTGTTTTCTGGCCTTAAAATACCGCAAGCATATTTGACATATGGAGAAGAAGGCTCAGAAGACAAAGGAACATTAGCACAGAAAGACATTCGCTTTGCAAGAACTGTTGATAGATTGCAACGTTGTGTTTTAGCTGAACTTGAAAAAGTTGCCATGATTCATCTTTATGTTCTAGGGTTTAGGGGTGAAGATCTATTATCATTTAAATTAAAATTAAATAATCCTTCAAAAATTGCCGAAATGCAAGAATTAGAACATTGGAAAACTAAGTTTGATGTTATTTCTTCTTTACCGGATGGTTATTTTAGTAAGCGTTGGATCTCAACGAATATTTTTGAAATTTCTGATGAAGTTTATCTTAGAAACCAAAGAGAGCTTTTTTATGATAAGCAAGTCGCTCAAGAGCTTGAGTTTGTGGGCCAAGAGATGCCAGCTGGGGGGGGTGGTGGTGGTGCTCTTGGTGGCGGCGGCATGGGAGGAGAACCATTTGAAGCTGGAGGGGGAGAGATGGAAGCTGGTCCAGAAGAGCCAACACCAGAGGGTGAAGAGGGAGGGTTCACACCAGCCACTGAACGACCGGCATTGCCAGGGGTTCCTGAGATGGGAGGCGGTGGCGCTTCTCCCGCTGCTCCTCCCCCACCTGGAAAAAGAGATGATAAGCCAGCTAAAAATATAAAATATGTTGATACAAAAACTGGTGAGACTACCACCACAAGGTCAAAAGGCAAGTGGCATCCTCCAAAAAAAGGGGACAAACGACATGCTGGTGCGAGAACTCGATCCTATAGAGCTTTAGGATCTCATGAAACCGCCAGATTGCCTAAGAGACAAGTGTTTCCCAATTTATCACAATCGGCCAAAGAATTGCTAGGTTTAAGTAAAGGCATTTTTGAGAACAAATTGACTAATTATGATGAAGAAGAGCGTAAAATATTTGAAGTTGCGGATAGTGTAAAGGAATTGTTCAAAGAGCTGGAGCGTGAAGATTTGGAGCAAGAAGATGAATAAACACAATAAAAAGAGAAATTCGGCCTTTATTTATGAAGTTTTAATTAGGGAAATAGTTAAACAATCTTTAGGCAAAAACACAATTAAACGAAATTTAGCTATTTCTATTTTAAAAGAGCATTTTAATAAATTTACTGCTTTGTATAGTGACCTTGTTTTGTATAAAACAATTTTAGAAACTAAAAATGTTAGTGAAAAATTTGCTACAAAACTTTTAAATGAGGTTAAGATCAAAAGATCAAGATTAAATAAAAAAATGCTATTTGAAGAGCAAAGCACGGTAATCGCAAAAATTAACAAAGAATTTCCCAATTCAGTGTTTACAAATTATGTACCTACATATAAATATCTCGCGAGCATTGGGCAATTTTTCAATAATAGAAATTTAAAACCAAAAGTAAAAATTATTTTAGAAGAAAAAATTATTGAATATATGATTCAAGAATCTATGATTGGCGTGATACCCAAGCAGGAATTAAAACTAGATGATATGATTATTAAGACTTTTACAAAAAAGTTTAATAAATTTTACAAAAATAAATTATTAGAAGAACAAAGACAGCTTTTAAATAAATTTATTACATCAATTTCCGATAATGGTATTGAATTTAAAATGCATGTTGACAGGGAAATCAGCAGACTTAAAGAAGCTTTGGAGGAAGGGATAAAGCATGAAGAAGTGTTAAGAGACAATTCTATGAAAGTCAAATTTAATAAAATTTTATCTTTCTTAAATGAAACACATAAACGTCCATTGGACGAAAAATTATTATTATGTATAGTCCAAATCCAACAGCTAGTTGATGAGATCCAAATAAATGATTAAACTTAAACTAGACGATCCGATTGATGCTACTATAAAGTTGAAAGCCCGAAAACTTTTAACTGGAGACATTCTTATTCTAGACCACCCAGAGCTTGATATTGTAGTTTCTACAAACGACAATCGTGTTGTATCCTTTCCTAAAAAAGAATATGGTGATTATGTATATGCGATACAGTCTAGATTGTTTGACTTCTTAGTAAGAAAAGGCGCTATTCTTAATGGAAGTGTTAGAGCTTCAAACGTATTTGGTTCTATACAGGGTTTTTTATTGGCCGATGCGATTAATCAATCAAGTGTAGACCCCACACAGATCGCGATTTATCTTATTTCTAAATTTATAAAAGAGGAATTAGAAGAAAGTGATATTGTTGATGATTATCAAGACGCTTACGACGACGAACTCACCGAACCTTCAGAGGAAGAAACAACACGATTAGGAAAAATCCCTCACGAGCCTCATAAAGGGACAAGTTATTTTGGCAAAAATAGTGTTTATGGCATATATGGCACATATGAGGAGTAAATGGATTTAATATATTTTGTTTTAACTGTTTATGGCCTAACACAAATTCTTATCTATGGTTCAATTTTCAATAAAATACGACCAAAACAACAATGGCTAAAGGGGTTTGGAAAATTATTTCATTGTCCCATGTGTATGGGATTTTGGGTTTCTATATTCCTTGCATATATAAACAAATATACAGAATTATTTACATTTGATTATAGTCTTGCAACTATGTTTTGTTTGGGGTGTTTGGGTAGTGGAACTAGTTATATTTTATCTGCTTTATTTAAGGATAACGGTTTTCAATTATCAAACTAATTATAAATTGAACAAACGAGAGGTTTAAAATGTTTACTGAAAAATGGATGCTCCAGCCAGTTCGTAGATGTTGTAGTGGGAGCATATGCATGCGGGTAACGCCCGTTTAAGGAAAAATATATGGCCAAGCAGTTATTAAGAGAATTTTTTGAACTTAAATGCGATGAAAGAGGTTGTCAGAATTTATTGAATGAGAGTGAAAAAAAAATGCTCAATGAGGGGTTTTTAGTTTTTCCAGCCAAATTACAGCAAGCTGACGTTAGAAACGGGAATGGAAGAACTTATCCCCGCTCTGTCTTGGAACGAGAAATCAAAAACTATGAAAAACTTATAAGAGACAATAGGTCAATAGGGGAATGTGACCACCCAGATGATAGTGTAATAAATCTTAAAAACGCTTCTCATATGATTACTCGCATTTGGTGGGACAATTCTGATAGTGTTCTCGGAACAATTAAAGTATTAAAAACACCAGCTGGTGATATTCTTCGCGGTCTTTATGAAAGTGGTGTTTTATTTGGGTTTTCCTCAAGAGCTTTAGGATCCCTTCAAGAAGGCAAAGGTGGTGATGGCAACCCCATTCAAGTAGTTCAAGAAGACCTTCAACTTATTTGCTTTGATGCTGTTTCTGAACCTTCGTCTCCCGAGGCTTTCTATCTTGAACCAGCGCGAGGAGATATAAAGCTCACAATGTCGGAAGAAAACAGACGCCTTAATGGCTCTTTAACCAAAGGTGATAAAATTAATCGTATTTTAAATGAAATCATATTAGGTGAAATATGAAAAAAACACAATTAAAGTCGCGTCTTAAGCCGATTGTGAAAGAATGTATTAATGAAATTTTACTTGAAGAAGGTATTTTATCGAATCTTATTTCTGAAGTGGTAAAAGGTTTACAACCCATACACACAGCCCAATCTGCAGCTGGAAAAGGCATCCACCAAAATAGTGAGTTATTATATCAACAAAAGCAATTGAAAGAGCAGAGGGTAGAACTTGAAAGGGAAAAACAACAAAGGTTGAAAGAGCAAAAAAGAAAGCTATTGGATGCAACGGGTCTTAAAACAAATGTTTTTGAAGGAGTGGCACCTATATCCCAAGGTGCAGAATCTTCTTCCCCGCAAACCCAAGCTGGTTCTTTGGCGGGCGTAGAGCCTAGTGATGCTGGTGTTGATTTAAGTGGAATTATGAAAATTGCCAATCGTGATTGGAGTAAAATGATTTAGGAGAGCTAATGATGTCTAGACCTATTCTCGTTGAAGTTAGATCAAAATACCAAAATGAACCAATAGAGGCCCTAATAAAGAGGTTTAATAAAAAAGTTAAAAAAGAAGGCGTAATAGAAAAATACTTAGAAAAAAAATATTATGAAAAACCATCAAACAAGCGTCGTAAAGAAAGAGAGAGAAGACGAAAATTATTACAAAAAGTCCACAAAGAGCATAATAGCATTATGAACAAAAGATGAAAAGTGGATTTTATAAATATTTTATACTAATTAATCATAGACTGGAGGGGTTTCTATGTCGTCTATGTTAGAACAGGCCATTATTGACGCAAAAGATTTACGCGAAGCGGCACATAAAAAAGCTGAAGAAACAATTGTAGAGAAATATCAAGTAGAAATTAAAGAGGCTATTGATAGAATCCTAGAGCAAGAAGAGGACCCAGCAGCCATGGACCCTGGTATGGACCCCGGCATAGACCCTGGTATGGGAGATATGGATATGGGCATGGATGTTGGTATGGGAGATATGGGAGCAGATATGGGAGCAGATATGGGTGGTATGGAAACTCAATCTGTCACCCCAGAAAGTGCAAAACAACCAGAACCCGGCGAAGATCAAGTTGATAATATTCTTGATCAACTTCCCTTTGTTCAAACAACTGCTGATAATCGATTTGTTGAGTTGAATTTGGATAAATTAGAAGAATCATTAAATTTAAAATTGGAAGAAATTTTAGAAGAAGATGAAATAGAACTAGAAGAAGATTTGGAATCTCTTTTGGACGAGATGGACCCACTGCCATTCCCCCGCTCCGAAGAGCTAGAAGAAGCAGATTTGGAGTGTGAGATTGATGGTGATCCTTTACCAAACGATCGAACAAAAGCTATGTTTATAGACCTTGATGAAGATCTATTAGAGGCCCTTTTCGAAGAAGATGATGATGAATTATTAGATGAAGAATTTGATTTGAATGAGAGTAAGCTAGAAGCTGAAGCACCACCTAATGATAAGGTTACACCAGCAGATTTTGAAAATCTTAAAAAAGGCACGAGATACACTGAATCACTTCAGATTAAAAAACAAAATAAAAAATTAATTAACGAACAAAAAATGTTTATCAAAGAACAACAAAGAACAAGTACCAAGTTAGCGAAACTTGAAGAAAAGCTTGATAAATATACAACAGTCATCACCAAGTTTAAACTTAGACTTGATGAAAGTAATTTAACGAATGCTAAATTGCTATATCAAAATCGCGTTTTAGATAGTGTCTCCTTGAATGAGCGGCAAAAAGATAAAATTGTTGAAACTATTCAAAATGCAAATTCAGTTAAAGAAGCAAAAATTATTTTTGAAACTCTTTTAAATACTGTGGGTGTTATTTCAGAGAAACACAAAAAAACACCTCAGACATTACGTGAAGTAGTTTCTGATAGTTCTTCAGCCTTTATGCCTCGTAAAGAGGAAAAAAAGACTGATTCTTTTTCTGAAAGAATGAAAGCCCTTGCAGGGCTTAAATGAAATTTGTAAATTAAAAGGAGATACAAAAATGTCAATTTTACAAAAACTTACAGAGGGTGTCGTTAATCGCGACATGCGTAAGGAAGGAGCTGCTCTTTTAGATAAGTGGGAACGAACAGGTCTTCTTGAAGGACTTAGAACTGATTCCGCTCGTAATGGAATGGCTCGTTTGCTCGAAAATCAAGCAAAAGAACTTCTTCGTGAGGCTGCTTCGACAATGGCGGGTGGCGATGTTGAAGGTTTCGCAGCTGTCGCGTTTCCGATTGTTCGTCGAGTATTCGGCGGTCTAATCGCTAATGAACTCGTCAGTGTTCAGCCAATGAGTCTACCTAGTGGTCTCATTTTCTTCCTAGACTTTACCTTTGCCAATACTCGATTAAATTTCACCGCAGGAGAGTCACTTTATGGTCAAGGAATCGTTGGCCAACAGGTCACAGGTGGTGCTGATCTAACTACTGGTTTTGAAAGCGGTGGTGGATTCTATAACCTAAGTAATGGTTACTCTTCACCAACCGCCTCTATCACCGCTAATACTAATGCGCTTACTGTGCTTTATTCAGGTACATTTGGTGCTTTAGCGGCCCAGTCTGGTGATACTGGAATCAATGATGGTGAATTGTCTGCCGCAGAATATGATCAGCTTCAGACTATTCTTGGTTATGATCCGGTTTTCGTTTCTGGCACTACAGCATTCGCTGTTGGCATATTGCCAACTAGCAATTTAACTAGTTCCAACGGAAGTGAATTTAATCGTGATGATCTAGTTGCGATTACTCTAACTAACGCCGGCGGTGAAGGTACTCAAATCCGCAGATTAACTAGATATAGTTCATCGGTTGGTAACCCACCAGATCGTACTAGTGCCAATGTACTTGTTGTACTTGCTGCTACCGACGCAACGCCGGAAGGAATGGCGAAGATCGATTTTATTCAAAATGGATATGATTTGGCCTTCCCGATTACTGATAATTTTGGAGGTACACCGAAAGCTGGTACTTCAAATGCTCTTGGTGCTGTTGTTGGTGTAGATGATTGGGGTCTTGAGAATGATGGTAACATCCCAGAGATTAACCTGAAGGTTGATTCTGTGTCGGTTACCGCGATGACAAAGAAGCTTAAAGCTAAGTGGACACCAGAATTGGGTCAAGATCTTAATGCTTATCATAATCTCGATGCCGAGGTTGAGTTAACATCTCTACTTTCTGAGCAAATTGCGCTTGAGATTGATAGAGAAATTCTTGAGGATCTTCTTAAGGGTGCTTCTAGCGCTATATATTACTGGTCCCGCAGTCCAGGCTTGTTTGTAAACAGGAAAACAGGTGCTGAAGTGGGTGCAAGTTCTAAGGCTCCAGACTTCACAGGTACTGTTTCAGAATGGTATGAAACCTTACTAGAAACAGTCAATGATGTGTCTGCACAAATCCACAGAAAGACATTACGAGGGGGTGCCAACTTTATGGTGACATCACCTGAAATTGCTTCTATTCTGGAAATGACTTCTGGATTCCGTGCAACTGTCACTGTTGATGACAATAAGGGCACAGCTGGAACTCACAATGTAGGTTCAATTAATAAGCGTTTTGAGGTTTATATTGACCCCTATTTCCCACGCAACCTAATACTTGTAGGTCGCAAGGGTAAGAGTTTCTTAGAAAGTGGCTATGTATATGCACCTTATGTGCCGCTACAGGTTACCCCCACCATCTTTGGTGTGGAAGACTTTGTGCCACGTAAGGGCGTTATGACTCGTTATGCCAAGAAGATGGTCAGACCTGATATGTATGGTGTGGTTGTTGTTCGTGGCTTGCTAGGTGAGTCTGGCGCTTAAGCCAAAAATTAATTTAATTTAATTATAAACCCTGGACTTCTATAAGAGGTTCAGGGTTTTTTTAATTTTAAAATACTATTTACTTATGGGAGGAAACCAACCAATGGGAAGAAGTTTTAAAAAAATGAAGCGTTTACAAAAGATTAAAGAACGTTTGAACAAAGGATGGCACGTTCGTAACGCCCCTAAGCCAAAAAAAGAGGTGGTTAGTGGAGAGAATCAACTTGTTGTGCCGGAAAAAGTTCTTACAAAGGCCACAGAAAAATATGGCCAAAAAACAAAAAAAGTAACTAAAAAAACACCAAAGAAAACACCAAAGAAGACTACCGATAAAGACTGATTTGTTATTTAAGTAATCTTTCTACTAATTACAAGGGAGGATATATTTTAAATGGCAACACCCACATTAGACCCAGTTTCACAAGTAAGCGCGGTAATTTTACCCTCCTCAAGTCTCGCAAGTCAAGCTGCATCAACAGCTTTTCCTTTTTCTGTATATACGGGGGATAAATTTTTTCTGTCGGGTGCAGCTGACCAAGTAGCTTACACATATAATAAACTAGGGGGGGCCGTTCTTGATATAGAATTAACCAAAGAAGAGGTATTTTCAGCGTATCAAGAGGCTGTTTTAGAATATTCTTATCTTCTAAACATCCATCAGGCAAAAAATAGTATTTCTGATTATTTAGGCGCCAATACTGGGTCTTTTGATGAGGAAGGACAAATGCAGTCTGGCAGTGCTTTATCTGGCACTAATGTTAATTTAAAGTTCCCAAAACCAAGATTAGTACATGCAAGAAGAGTGGGACACAGTTATGCGACTGAAGGTGGGTTTGATGGTGCAAATCCGATTTATTCAGCTAGCTTTACCACTAATACAGGAAAGCAAGATTATGATTTGCAAAATATCATATCTTCCTCAGCTGCTACTGATTCTGGCCAACTATATTATGGAAAAGTTGGCAATAAAAGAATTAATGTAACAAAGGTTTATTACAAGACCCCACAAGCTATGTGGAGATTTTATGGCTATTATGGGGGCTTGAATACTGTCGGGAATTTATCTAGTTATGGCCAATTCGCAGACGACAGCACTTTTCAATTAATTCCAGTTTGGCAAAATAAGGCACAAGCTATGGGGTTCGAAGACGCCATTTATACCAGAAACAGTCACTATTCTTATGAAATAAAGAACAATAGACTTAGATTATTTCCGGAAACAGTAATAGTGTCGCCTAAAAAAATGTGGGTTGAATTTTTTGTAGATTCTAACACCCCATGGGATGACGATTCAGGAGCAGACAATGGCGTGTCTGGGGTAAACAATATTAACACATTACCATTCGAAAATGTTCCTTATCAAAACATAAATGCTATTGGAAAACAGTGGATTAGGAGGTTTACATTAGCTCTGTGTAAAGAAATTTTAGGCAATATTAGATCTAAATTTGCCGTAGTTCCGATTCCAGGTGCGAGCGTTACTTTAAATGGTCCAGCGTTATTAACTCAGGCCACCACAGAACAGGAAAAATTAAGAGAAGAATTGAAAACAATTTTTAATGAATTAACTTACGCAAAGATTGCCGCCCAGGATGCTGAAATTTCTGACTCTGTCAACAAAATACAACAAAAAATCCCACATTTGATTTACACAGGATAATAATGTAAGATGTCTAATCAAGATAAATGGTCGCAACCAGCTTCTCCCCCTCCTCCATTGTTTTTGGGGGAAAAGGAGCGCAATCTTGTTAAACAAGTTAATGATGAACTCTTAGAAAGAGTTACTGGGCAAGATGTACTATATTATCCAATAAGCATTGAACATACCAATTTTCATTCAATATATGGTGAAGCAATAAAAAAAACATTTTACCCCCCAATTAGAATTTACGCACTTGTCACTTGGCAGGGATTTGTAACAGAAACTACAAACTTTGGGATTGACAAGAGACCAAGTATATTGGTGAATTTTCACAAACGAAGATTGACGGAAGATCAAAATCTTTATGTTCGTGAGGGGGATTTTATTTTATATCACAAAACCTTTTACGAGATAACAGTCTTAAACGAACCAAGAGAAATTTTTGGACAAATTGAACATAAGATGGAAATAGAAGCTAAATGCGTGAAGGCGCGACAGGGAGTGTTCAATGCCAGCTAATGACGATTATAGTGATATTGTAATTGAACCATCAAATATAGAAAACATTGACACAGCTATGTTTAGGTTTATTGATGAAAAGATGAATTTGCATGCCAAGACTAATGAACATTCCAAGAAAGTTCCTGTATTATTCGCTTCAGCAGAGCGTGCTTTTTTAGCTAAAAAATCAGCTGAAGACAGGGATAATGATGGCACTTTGGAACTACCAATCATAAGCATAGAAAGAGGGGCTATAGATAAAAATATTGCAACAAAATCAACTTCTTATTTTGGCCCCACACCTTTCTTTATAGACCCTATCCATGGTAGTTATATAAAAATTAATAGAAAGATAGTGGTAGATAAAACAAACAATTTTGCCGTTGCGGATAACATAAAAGATATAAATGGAGTTAGAAGAACTCCCAACGGACAAGCTTATTTTCCGAAAAAAGAAAATAAAAAAGTTGTAACTGTAAGTTATTATCTACCAAGACCAGTATCTATTACAACTAGCTATAATATAACGATTAAAACAACTTATATACAGCAAATGAATGAATTGGTTCAACCTTTTATGACGATGGGGGACCATGCAAAAGCAGTAAATATATCCAATAAAGGTCACAAATATGAGGCATTTTTGGCTGGCACTTATACTGCCCAAAATAATTCAAATTCTTTTACGGATTCAGAGAGAGTCTATATAACCGTGGTTTCGTTTAGCGTTTTGGGGTACTTGATGGGAGAGGGTGATAATCAGATTAGGCCAAAAATTATTAAAAGAGAAAATGCGGTTGAAATCAAAATACCCAGAGAAAGGGTCCTTGTTGGTGATATGCAACAGTTTGATCCCTCTGGTGGCTTTTACCGGGAATAGGAGCATTTTGAGATTTACAAAACTATTTATAAGTGATGTAAAGAATAAAATTACTGTATCATCGCTATTAGAAGGAGAATGCATCCATGTCTTCAAGAAAATTTAAGTTTATTTCACCTGGAATATTTATCAATGAGATTGATAAATCTCAACTACCAGGGCTCCCGGCTCTAGTCGGACCAGCATTAATTGGGCGTTTTGAAAGAGGCCCAACCTTAAAACCAACACAGGTTAACTCATTTGAACAATTCGTACAGACATTTGGCGAACCAATCCCAGGCGGCAAAGGTGGAGATGTTTTTCGTGACGGTAACTATACTGCCCCTACCTATGCAGCATACGCAGCACAAGCTTGGTTGAGAAATAATTCCCCAGTAACTGTTGTTAGACTTTTGGGTGATACTAACAAAGATGCTACAGCTGGTGGTGATTCATATGCTGGTTGGAAAACTGATAATATATTGCCAACAACAGATGGCACCACAAATGGAGGAGCTTACGGTCTCTTTATTGCACAACATAGTGCGTTAACTTATACACTTACTCCCGGTACTTTTACAGGAGGAGCGGCTCAAGTTATTACAGTTCAATTGTCAGGTTCTTCAAATACTGCTATTAATTCTGATGCCAGCTCGACAAGTGCTACGCGATTTAACACTGGCTCTGATGGAACTGCTGCTGCTGTGGCGGCAACTTTTGCTTCTGCTGTCAATGAGACTACAACCGGGTTTTCAGCTACAGTTTCCTCCGGAGTAGTTACTTTAACAGCACCAGGAACCAATGCCAATGTCGTAATCACTTCTGGAAGTACTGCTGGTATTTTTAGTTTAACAAATTCAGCAGGAACTGTTATTCCAAACAGTACTGCGGAACCAGTAACAGCGTCTCTCACTCCGACAACTGGCACATTAGCTGCAATTTGGTATTTAGACCAAGGAAGCATTATGCTTTCTGGTACCAAACTGGATTGTGATGCCGCATCAGTGACTGGTTCTGGTCTCTTTTTAAGACCAGTTGAGAATAGCAATGTATATAAAGTTATCATTACCAGTAATGGCACAACCAAGGTTGAAGAAACTTCATTTGATTTTAGCAAATCATCTGGTCGTTTTATTCGTAAACGTTTTAATACAAATCCGACTTTGACAAATAGTACTATTACAGATACAGCTAAAACTTATTTCTTGGGTGAAACTTTTGAAGGTGAAGTTAACTCTAAAATTACTCTATCTGATAAGAGTCGTCTTTTTGGGGCTATTGTCCCGCTAACCTCTCCCAACGAAACAAGCTTCACTGGGGGTGATTTTAAATTCACTTACTCTAAAATCAATCAAGGTCAAGGCGTTATTGGCAAAACAGGTTGGTTTATTTCGCAAGATATTTCAACAGATTATGCAAATTATAATCCGGCTGATATGACAAAACTATTCCGCCTAAATGGTCGCTTGACAAGAGAAGGTGTACAAAAGGAAGTTAAAATTTCTATTAAAGACATTAGAAAGTCACCTGACCCTAATAACGATTATGGTACTTTTACCGTGGCCATCAGGGATATTCGCGATACAGATGCTGACCCGATTTACTTAGAACAATTTAATAATTGTAATTTAAATCCATTTTCTGATAACTATATTGGTAAATTAATTGGCGATAAATTTGAAGAATGGGATTACGATTCCAAACTTTATAAAGAATATGGTGATTTCCAAAACAACTCTGATTATATTAGGGTTGAAGTGGCCAATGATATTAGAAATGCTTCTACAAATCCAACATTTTTACCATTTGGGGTTATTGGGCCACCAAGATTTAGAGGATTCTATATCACTGGTAGCGGCCAGTTAAAAGATTTTGGAGATAATGTAGCGCTTGCAACTGCTGGAACTGGTACTTTAGTTAAAAGTGGTTTAGATTATGTTGGTACGCTAGAAACAACCAACACTAATAGAACCATATATACTGGTTCGGAAGCTGGTATTGTGAAGACCAAGTTTAATTTTCCAGAATTACGCTTGAGAGTGTCAAGCTCGGAAGGCTTTGTTGTTGACCCAACTGATGCATTCTTTGGAGTTGACACAACTTATAATTCAAATGAATTTAATTATAGTGTAAGAGACGTCATAAGAGCCAAGCCAGATGCTGTTAACTCACATGATGCTGATGGTAATGATACAGAGGCTTCATGGACTTTCTCATTAGACAATATTAGAAATGTTAAAGTATCTACTTCGGGCTATACAGGAAGCTATGGAACTCATGCAGCTTATGATACTTCTGCACGTGTTAATCAATTTTCATATACAAGCCATACTGGCTCTGCTGGGCAAACAAATGTCCCAATCAATGCAGCTACCGCTTCTTATGAAAATGTGCTAGATGCTGGATTTGATAGATTTACTACATGCCTACATGGTGGTTTTGATGGACTGGATATCAAGGAAAGAGAGCCATTCAGAAATACTTTCTTAGATGGAGCAGGCGAAGATACAAATTATGCATATAATTCATTAGCTTTGGCCATTGACTCACTTAGAGATACTGAAAGAGTTGAATTTAACTTGGTAGCAATGCCTGGTGTAACAAACAACTCTTTGAACTCAAAACTAGTAAGAATGGCGGAAAATAGAGGAGATTCTCTTGCGATTATTGACTTGAAAAATGGTTATGTTGCCGACACAGAAGGGACACAATCTGTTCAAGATAGATTAGGCTCTGTAAATCAAACAGTTAATAACCTAAATCAAAACTTAAGACTTAATTCAAGTTATGGTGCTGCTTATTACCCATGGGTACAAATTAGAGATACAATCAATGGGGCTACATTATGGGCACCCCCGTCAATTGCAGCAATTGGAGCATTTTCTTATTCTGAAGCTGTATCTGACTTGTGGTTCGCACCAGCAGGCTTCACCCGTGGTGGACTTTCAAGTAATAATGCAGCTGGTCTCCCGGTGGTAGGAGTAAGACAACGTTTGACCTCAAAAGAGCGTGACAAGCTTTATGAAAATAATGTTAATCCTATTGCTTCTTTCCCAGCTGAAGGGATTGTGATCTTTGGGCAAAAAACGCTACAAACCACACCCTCAGCTTTAGACAGAATTAATGTAAGAAGATTAGTTATCTTCTTGAAGCGCGAAGTTTCAAGAATTGCAGCTACGCTTTTATTTGACCAAAATGTACAAGTTACCTGGAATAGGTTCCGTGGTCAAGTAGAGAACTTACTTGGAGGCGTACAGGCTGGTTTGGGTCTTACTGATTATAGAGTAATTCTTGATGAGACCACCACAACTCCTGATTTGATTGATAGAAATATTCTTTATGCAAAGATTTTTGTCAAGCCAGCAAGAGCAATTGAATTTATTGCTATTGATTTTATTATTACGGATAGTGGTGCTTCTTTTAATGATTAATTGAAAACACAACTATTTAATTTAGAGAAGTAGAAGTGTATAGGAGAGGAGAAAATAAAACATGGCATTCTGGAGCGATTCAAGAGTAGAACCTAAAAGGCAATTTAGATGGTTGTTCATTATACCCGGTGGAAATGGCCAACCAGCTGTTGAAACTTACCTTATAAAGGGAGTTAACAAACCTACTACAACATTGGCTTCCACCCCAGTACAATATCTTCAGCATACTTTTAAATATCCCGGTAGATTGACCTGGAATGATGTTACTGTAAGTTTAATAGACGCAATTGATCCAGACACTTCTAGCACTTTAGCCAGATTGATTCAATCATCAGGTTATAAAATTCCAACTACTGAACAAAATGCTCAATTTTCTTTCTCAAAGGCAAATGCCGTGGCTTCATTAAATAATCCAAGAATACAACAGTTGGATGGAGGTAACACCATCACAGGAGAACCTCCAAAAATAATTGACGAGTGGACATTAATTAATGCTTGGGCTAAAAGCGTTGATTTTGGAGGCTCATTAACCTATACATCTGATGATTTAGTTCAGCTTAGTTTAACTATTTCTTATGATTGGGCCGAATATTCAAGTCGCAATTTAAATAGCGGGCAATTAGAACGAGTATTATCCGGTCAAAGTGGGTAGGAATTTAAAATGTCCTATTTCTGGTCTTCAACCACAAAAGGAACTTATATAGAGCCTAAAAGACAATTTCAAGCAATTGGAATAGTCGAGTTTGCACAACCTTTTTTAATCCAATCCATGGATAAACCTTCCTTTTCAACAATTTCTACAAGTACAGTTAAAAAGTTTTTAAAAAATGGTACAATTAAGGTAGAAAATCATTATAATACTGGTTATGACTTGAAAGACATAAGTATGACTATTATTGATGCGTATGATAGTGGGGTAGGGAAAGACTTAAATAAGGCACAAACTTTATTTGATTTGCTATCTAATGGAGGTTATACTTTAAGGTCTAATCAAATAGGAACCACTAGAGAACTTTTAAGATTCCCAACATTTCAGATACTTGAATTAGCTCCTGTTGCCAAAAGTACAATACAAAACGCAACCAATACAGCTCTTTCAGCTATTGGAAATGCAGCTCAATCATTATTGGGAGGGGGAGGTATTGGAGATGTGTTAGATGCTGTTTCTTCTGCCACTAATTTCCTTGGACCTAATGTGGTTGGTATTTGGACATTACAAGATCCTGTGATAAGTAGTGTTGGCTTTGGTGGTTTTTCATATAATAGTGATAATATAGTTACAATTGATTTAGGCATCAAATATAATAATTTTAAATACGAAAAAAGCTTTACTTAAATAAGAGGTTGATATGAGACAAAATGATGACAGGTTTAATGCGCCTGAAATACCACAGGTAAATGCATTAGGCAATGGATTGAATTATGTAATCCCCACTGAATTAGTGGAATTACCAAGTAAAGGGTATTTTTACCCTCCAGGGCACCCCCTTCATAGAAAAGAATATATTGAAATAAAACATATGACAGCCAAAGAAGAGGATATTTTAACATCAAGTAGTTTAATTGAAAAAGGTGTTGTTTTAGATTATTTAATACAAAGTCTTTTAATTGATAAAAGTATTAATTCAAAAACATTATTAGCTGGTGATCGTAGTGCTATATTGTTAAATGCCAGAATAAATGCTTATGGCGAAGATTACAAATTCCAGACAAGTTGCACTAAGTGCAGCAGTCTCATTGAGGCTGAATGTGACTTATCAACCATAAAAGCCAAAGAAAATAATGAAAGCTCATTAAATGATAGTGGCCACATAGAGACAATATTACCAAAATCTGAGGTTTCGGTGTCTTTGAGATTTTTGTCGACACATGAAGAAGAAATTCTTACAAAAGAGATGGAAAAGAAAAAGAAATTAGGACTAGGTGATAGTCCCGTAACTACTTTTTTAAGATATATTCTTTTCTCCATCAATGGTCATAAAAATGATGGTAGCTCTCAAATGCAAAATTTCATTGACAATATGCCCTCTAAAGATGTTAAATTCTTACAAAAAAAGTATATTGAGGCTAAACCTGATGTTGACTTTATGCACGATATTGAATGCAATTCCTGCGGTCATGTCGAAAGGAGAGAAGTGCCTTTAACGGCAGACTTTTTTTGGCCTTGATCACGATTATATGAAAAATGTTTATGAACTGTTTTTCATCCTCAAGAATAAATCAAATTGGTCTTTTTTAGAAATGTACAACCTTCCTATTGCCCTTCGTAAATGGTTTGTAGAAAAATATATTGAATTAGCAAAAGAACAAAACGAAAAAAATAATTAATTTTTTATAACTATTTATAGTCATGTCCAAGATCGACCCAAAAGTATTAGAAGATGCCTTTAAAAAAGCATTTGATAATAGCAAGACTGGAATAAATCTTAGACAACTCCCACAGGCTTTAGGTGCAATATCTAGAAGTTTAGGTAGGTCACCCGGAGCAGGGCCAGGGGGGCCTAGTACGTACCCACTTCCGCAGGGCAGCAAACCAGGCAGCAAACCAGGCAGCAAACCAGGCTCCCCGCCGAAGCCGAAGCCATCAGAAAAGCCCACAAAATCTACTATTTCACTCCCCAGTAAAGAAACATTAAAAAAAGCTGGACAGCTTATAGGAATGGGATTTATTGCAAAAGTGAGTGGAATAGATTTTAAACAATTGGCGAAGCCTGGTGCAGTAGTCAAGGCACTAGGATCGGGTGTAACGGGTATTGCAACAGATATGGCAGACAACCTAAAAAAGTATAGTGACAAGTTGGGTGGTATCGCGGGCACGATGGGTGCCAATTTTAAAAAGCAAGAAAAGCCATTTATAGACAGTTTAAAAAAGTACAAGAATTCTCTTGCTGATCTTAACTTAGAAGCTGCCGACCTACTTCCATTATTCGAAAAATTGGCAAAAGACAGTGGGTTTTTAGGGAATCGACTCAAGCAAAATAAGGATGATGTAGGTAAGCTAGCTGGTGAATTTATAGGACTTTCTCTCCCTCTCATAAAAGCTGGAGTCAGCTTAGAAGATATTGTTAAATTAATCGATAAATCCACAGCTGGTTTCGGGAAGAACAAAAGTACAATTAACAGTTTGAAAAAGGATTATGAGAAATATACTGTCAGTCTTCTAAATACCTCAAGAAAGGGTATGGTTCCTCTTTCAACAACTATCAATCGTGCAACTTCCACATTAAAGGATTATACAATATGGGGTCTTAAACCTGCAGCAAAACAAATGGAAGAAATGACTCTTTTATCTAGATTGACCGGTTTGGGAATGGATAAAATTTCAACAGCCGCAAAGGGCTTCGACACTCTTGAAGGTGCTGGTACAAAAATTGCCGAATTGGGAGCAGTCTTGAAGGGGTCCACTTTAGATATAAATGAAATGCTAGCAGCTACAGACCCAGAAAGATTCAAATTGGTGATGCAAGATATAGAAACCGCTATGGAGGAAGGTCGTTTCAAATTGGGAGAAGGGAGAGAAAGATATTATTCTTTACTGTCCTTGGAACAGATTACGGGATTTGATAAAACAAAATTAGACGAATTTTTCAGAAGGCAAAAAGACGGAAACTTAAGTATAGCAGAAGCTATGGCGGAAGTCCAAAAACAAAACAAGGATAGTATAAAATCCAACAGAGAAGCGGTCGATGAAGCGAAGAAAGCTCAAGGTGCTACCGAAATAACGAAAAGAAAACAAACGGAAATCGCTAATGCGGCTATTCTCAGTGTAGAGAAAAGAATAACCCAGCTACAAAAGTTTGAAAAAATATTAAACAAGATAGATGGTACCGTAGGAAAAAGTCAAGCTTGGAAAAAACTTCTTCAGGGTGCGAGTAGTCTTTCTGTGGCTTTAGCTTCTACGAACCTTATATTAAAACAATTTAGTGACAAGGGGGGGAATGAAGGTCTCCTTATGCAAGCTCTTTTTGGCAATGCGCCGAATACGTCAAAACTGTTGTTTAAACAAACTGAAGACTTTGGAAGGATGATGATCAGACTTGTAAATGTGCTTCGAAATTCAGGTATGCCGGCTATACAAAAACTGTTAGAACTGGAAAAAAAAGGACGGGAAGGCGCGGGAGGAGGCACGGAAGAAGGAGACGATACAATAGGGAAGTTGAAGAAAAAACTTGAGGATCTCAAAGATAAACTCAAAAAAGCAGGCATACCCATCACACAGGTAGACTCCAGCGGAAAAGAAATAAGCATGCCCATCACACAGGTAGACTCCAGCGGAAAAGAAATAAGGGTGGTTCTCCAAATGAATGACAAACAAATTGCCGATGCAGTAATCCCTGGACTCACGGCTCAAGTTATTGGATAAGGAAATTGAAGATTGGTAGATTTTATAAAAACTTTAAAAAGTATCTCAGCTGCAGTAAATAAAGGTCTTCCAGAAAGTTCAATTGATAAAAGCGTTGAACTTATAGAAATTGAACCTTTACATACAACAATTAATGGCAATTCTATGATAATAGTAATTGAACCAGCTGACCTTACTATAGATAATAACGTTAGTATAGGTATGAGTGCTGCTGGCGAATTTTATGGTCGCGCTGAGGGTTTAGCGACTTATACAGGAACAAAAAGATCTATTAGATTAGACTTTAAAATGATAAAAAGTCAAGTATTAAATGGGGCTCAAGCTGTTTCTAATAACACTATTACAGCTAACTTATTACAACAATTATTATATCCATCTTATACTCCAACTGGTATGCAAAGTACTTCTGTTATAAAGACTCCACCCTTTTTCAGAATTAAATATGGAGACCTTATAGGAGATTTTTCAAAAGGCCAAAAAAAAGGACTGACTGGTTTTTTCAGTTCCCTTAACGTTTCATCGGGAGGAGGTTATGGTGGAGGAGGTATTGGAGATAATTTGACCTTTGGTGTTGGTGGTGTTAAGATACCAATTACATATGATGTTAATATGCAATTTGATGTTTTACATGAACATGTTCTTGGATGGTATGATGGTAAATTTGCGAATGATGGGAGAAACAATTGGCCATTTAATAGCGGAGTCAACATTGATTCAAGCGCAGACGGTCCTGGCTTTGAGGGGGGTAACCCAGGGGCTGGAATTGCAGAAAATACCCCAGGAAGCCCAGACTCTGTGGCGGCTAAAGTGTTAAGCGGACAATAATAAGGAGAAAAATAAATGTCTTCTAGATATCGCAAAAGAAATATTTTTTTAAACCAAGATGATGTTTACACAAATCAATTTAAAAATCGCGGTATTAAATCTATTAAACATTATTCAACTGCTAATTTTCGTTACCCAACGGCAGACGAACTGGAAGGAGTAAAGATTAATATAGAAATTTTTAAGATTGGTGATCGATTCTACAAGTATGCACAAAAGTACTATGGTGATTCTTCTTATTGGTGGGTAATCGCATACTTCAATCAAAAACCAACAGAAAACATGATTAATGTTGGTGATACTATCTATATTCCAACACCATTAACAAGAATGTTAGAAATTTTTGAGAGTTAAATATGGCCAATAAACCTCCGATATCAGATTACATTAAAACATTAGGCGTACAAGTAAAAAACCAACAAAAGCTTTTAAGTTACTTTGTTGAGCTATATGAATTTTATAACGATAAACTTCCAAATAATAAATATATTTACTATTTGGATGAAAACCCATACACAGAGCCCTTTAGCAATACAAGTCCGGAAGTCTTTGAATTCTTTAGTGCAACACCCTTACAACTGAACTTGCTAACACCCTCTATAAGAATATTTAAAAGATTCAAAAAAAAGGGTCAAGTAAGAAAAAAGATTGAAATTCCATTTGAGAATAGAATGGACTTTGAATCCTTTCAAGACCCAGCAGGTTTTATAGGAGGTGAAACAGATTTTATAACAGAAAGGTTTATGGGACCAGTTGTAGGACTTAAATCTTTAGATATCACACACACTGGTGCTGCCAACAAAGCCATAATTCCCTCTACAACAAATATTGTTCGTGTTAATCTTACTTTAGCGTTTCAAGATATCAAAATGTTATTTAAAAATTTAGATCCAATAGAAAATGTAAAATATAAAGATATCTTCGCGAGCCCAGGTGGAAGTTCTTATGATATATTATTGGAACTAGGTTACAACATTCCAGATAATTTTGACCCCCTATTAAACAAATTTGCACAAAAAAAATTAATTATAATTCTTACCCCAAATGCCCCCTCTACTCAAATAACATATAATAATGATGGCTCGGCAGAAATCAGTACTAGATTAGATGGTAGAGTTGAGGCTTTAGGCGGTGTTAATTTATTGGATTCAAAATATTATAAAGCGATTAAAAGAAATAAAAATATGCGTCTTATAGAAGATGAAGAACAATACTCTGCGGATACACTGGCTTCTAAAATAACCTCGCTGGAAAAATTAAAACAACGCTTAGATAAAAAACATGCAACAGACTCTCCAACTGACCAGGAGTCTAATGTCCCCAACATCGATAAGCTTGAAAAAGATGTACAAAGACTTCAAAGGAAAGTGCAATTGGCCAAACAAGCTGGTGCGGTACCATCAATTTTTCCCTTTATAACGGCTTTATATGAATTAGGAAAAATTTATTATATCGAATTAGATAACCAGACTTATTCAAGTTATATTAAAAAAGTAGCTCAAGGGCAACCTGTTGATGTGACAAATTTAAAAGTTGTTCCAAACAGAAAACACAAGCTAAAACAAACACCAGAAGACATAATACAAAAACTTAAATCAAAGACAAAGAACAAAACCGATTATACAGCCGGCACCCTCAGGATAAGAAGTTTTAACACGGAAGAAACATCAACCAAATTTGAAAAAGTTAAATTTTTCTATTTTGGCGACCTACTTGATATTATCTTAAACAATCAAAAGGGAGGTGGGGTTGGACAAGATTTAGATTTATTGGGGAAAAGTGCCTCCAAATTCCTTCTTGGGCCTACACTTTGGATAAAAAACAAAGATTTGAAAAAAATATATAATATAGCAAATACTCCAATATCACTGGATATGTTCTTATTCGAGTTAAATAAAGAAATTGTTTCCAAGAAGTTAAAGTTTTTTTCAATACGTCAATTTTTTGCCGATTTCATGAAAAGTTTTTTTGACACTTTAGTACTAAGCGCAGAGAAAGAAAAAACCGGGAAAGATCAACAAGCATATTCTGGAAAAGTAAGTTATACCTTAGACCTTGACAAAATAAACCAAACAAGTAAATTTGTTAGGTCTATGTCAAACTTCACACCAGACAGTGATAGTGTCAATGTTACAGATTTTGTGTTCATTGGTACATTTTTAAATAACGTGAAGTCCACTAAAAAGATCAGGAAACAGAGAAATATCCCAACAGTATTCCTTGGAGGACCGAATGTTGGTCCCTTCGAAGGCATAAAATTTGAAACATTTCCAGTAACAGGAATCGCTGAGAGGGAGGCGGTGCGTCAATTCAAATTGAATAAAGGCACAGAAAACTCAATTGGGGATACGAGTGATGATTCAATAATGATCACCAATAGAGTTAAAGCCAATCTATCATTAAAAGGTAATCCTTTTTTTAGTGTAATGGACAGAATGTTTATAGATACAAGATTTGTTGATGGAGGCTATTTTCAACAACACAACAACTTAATGTTCTTTACTGGACTTTTTTATATTTATGGCATTAAACATTCAATTGTTGGAAATACCTGGAAGAGCGCTTATGATCTAGGGTTGGTCACGGCCTCCACCGATATTACTCCCACTTTTAATGCCTATCTTGGCGAAATGCCCCTTCCGCCTGAAGTTTCTTTAGTAGAAGAGACCAAAAAAAATAATTCAAAGAAAAAATCTGGAAAATCACCAGATAGCAAAACGTAACAAGATTCTAATTATTATATGCTAAGCAATAACTCTTCAAAGGCCTCTACATTCTTTAAAACTAAAAAAGAATATGAAGAACTTTATCCCGTTTTTCCAAAAAACAAAATATATGATATTTGGTACAAAAGACCATATTATGGAAAGGTGGACACCAATGGTATAACAGTATACCCAAGAGAAAAATATTTGAAAAACATTGATACAAGAGGTAAGTTTCGTGCAATCAATTTTGTAACTGATGCTTTTTTAAATTTGCAAAATTTTATTAGAAGAGCAAAAAGCAAGAAAGCTTTTTCTGCTGATTTTCTTGGCAAGTTTAATCCAAAAAGATCTTGGGAATCCTTACCAGTCTTGTATGATGAATATTTTGAAAATTTTATATTTAATCCATTTTTAAATGATTATCTCGCAAATAAAACAATACCTTCTTTCAAGTGCTTTATTAAAGAATATTTAAAGTATGCTAGATTGGTAAGTAAAGATGTTTCTTTGACACAAAGTGAATTTATATTAAGCAATAATTGCACTAATAAGATATCCGGATTGATTATAGATTTAACGAAAGAGGAACATGATGATACCGATATAAAAGTAGAAAATTATTTGAATAAGTTTGAGTATTCTAATTTTGTAAATATTTGCAAGGGACATGGCTTTAGAGTGAACAAAAACGCACCATGGCAACTAATTGCCGATTTATCTAGTGGCAAAATGCAAATATATGCTGCCAAATACAATATTAATTTAGAAGATAATAACTTTTTTGATTTATGCTATTATCGAGCAATTGACATAGATTATAAAAATTTTAAAAGTTATATGTGGCAAATGTATTCAAGTTATTATGCAGTTAACACAACATATTCAAAGAATATTGTAAAGCTAAAGTCTGTTCAATATGGCTCTCCCATGTTTTCTGATTTTGAAACAATAGAAATCAAGGAATTACCAGTAGAAATGCCAGGTGACAAGAGTGGCTTTATTTCAAAATATGGAGAAAGTTATTTTCTTAAACTATATTTAAAAATAAAATTAATTGAAAATAATATCGAAGATAAGTATAATGAGTTTGAAAAACACCTAATTGATTATTACCGCATTGATGGTTTGGACTTGGCATTGCGGTATGTTAATAAAAAGATTATGAATTCTAAGATTTATAAAACACGCAATCTAAATCCTTATTTTTTTAACTTTGACAAAGAAAAATAAATTTGGTAATATTTTAACATGATTTTTCAAACATTTGATGACAAAGAAAAGTGTCATATGGTTTACAAAGATGGTAAATTTTATGACAAGTATACCCCATTGTGTACAAAAACTTGGTCTTATACTTCTTATTTAAGCGAACAGGATGTGGACTATGCTAATTTATTTGTGTTGGGAAAATCGTTAGAAGAGCTTTGTCCAGTTAATAAGAAAAAAGAATTTGATGAAATTCAAAAAAGAATAAAGGCAGTGATAAAAACGTCTCAAATAGTTGGCTTGGATTTAGACCAAACGTGCATTTACGATATTATGCCACGTTTTCTTCTTAAAAATTGGGCAGAAATCAAAAATGAAATTTGCGAAAATATCTTTAACAATTGCCCAAAGCCTAATAATTATGAACAGTTGCTGAAGATTGTAAAGGTTATCGCTGATATTAAACAAAGGCCACTTAATATTAATTTGTCTCAGGTCGATAAAATCACGACACAAGATAAAAACATTTGCAGGCTTATTGAAGACAGTACATCGTTTATAGATTATGATATTGCAAAAACGGTTACTGGGCGCTTAAGCACTAAAAAAGGCTCTTTCCCGGTACTCACTTTAGCTAAACAATATCGTAAAATATTAATTCCAAATAATGATTGGCTATTCGAGATGGATTTCAATGCATGTGAGCTAAGAGTTGCTCTGGCGTTGCTTGGACATGAACAGCCGGAAGAAGACCTTCATGATTGGAACCTAACTCATGTATTTACTAGTGCAAAAGATCGCGATAATGCCAAAAAAAGGATATTTTCCTGGCTTTATAACCCCAATAGCAAGGATGACATGGTTAGCAAGGTTTACAACCGAAAAAAACTCAAAAGTTTGTATTTTAAGGATAATAAGGTTATAACCCCTTTTGGTCGAGAAATAGAATGTGACGAAGATCATGCCATAAGCTATCTCATCCAATCTACAGCTGCGGATTTGGTATTCGAGCAGATGTATAAAATTTGGGAATTTTTGAAAAGTAGAAAAAGCTATATTAAATTTTGTAACCACGACTCAATCATGATCGATCTTCATAGAGAACAAGAGTATGAGTTTCACACAATTAAGGAACTATTCAGTGATACAAGGTTTGGTAAATTCCGTATTAACTGCCTTGGTGGTAAAAATTGGGCGGAAATGAAAAATTTATTTATTAAATAAGAGGCGTAAATGCAAACCGTAATAGGATTAGGTGAAGCTGGGTGTAATATAGCAAATCAGCTAAAACAATACCCGCAATATAAAATTATAAAACTTGATGTAGGATTAAAAAAGGCCAAAAATTCCTTTGGTCTCAAGCGCCAGACATCACCAGAGCTGTATGAAAAGAAACTACCGAGAGGTATGATTAAATATTTGCAGGAGGAGGTGATGCCTGAAACCTTATTTATTACTAGTTGTGGGACGGTGTCTGGTGCTTCTCTTTCAATTCTGGAAAAAATTAAAGATAAAACCGAAATCACAGTAATGTATATTGTGCCCAAACTTGAGGAAATTGTGGGAGAAAAAAAGCTTCAAAACAATTTACTTTTTAATGTTTTTCAAGAATACGCACGCTCAGGCTTGTTTAAGCGTGTTTATTTACTTGACAATCAAAAAATATCTGATATACTGGGACCAGTTCCAATAATGAAGTATTGGGACTCATTAAACAACTTGATAGCATCTACGTACCATATGATTAATATATTTAACCATTCAAGGGCAATATTTACAACGACTACAAATCGTATAAACACTGCTCGCGTTAGTACTATTGGCTTGTTTGATGTAGAAAATAGTAAAGAAAAATTATTTTTTGTTCTTGACATTCCAAGAGAAAAAAATTACTATTATGCTGTTCCTGAAAAGCAATTGGAAGAGGATAAAAATTTAATGGAGGTCATTCAAAACAACTTAAAAAATAATTTTGAGCATGCTAGACTGAAAACAACTTATTCAGTTTATCCGACAGAATATGATAAGCTATTTGCTTATTGTGAAAAAAGTAGTACATTAATACAAAAAATAGCGCCTTGAGAGATCATCAAGGCGACTTTAACCCAAAAAAATAGGAGAAATAAATTATTATGGCTATTGATATGAAGAAAGTACGTGCTCGTTATACAACTCTCAAGAACAGAGGGGAGGGCGGTACTAACAGTAATCAGTTTTGGAAGCCTGAAGAAGGTGAGCAGACTGTACGCCTTGTGTGTCCAGTTGATGGCGATCCTTTTAAGGATTTTTGGTTCCACTATGATGTTGGAGGTGCGCCAGGATTTCTCTCACCGAAGAGGAATTTTGGAGAGGATTGTCCTCTAGACAAGTATGTCCGAGCCCTCTGGAAGGATGGTTCGGATGAGTCAAAGAGAGTGGCTCGTAAGCTGGGCGCGAAGCAGCGTTTCTTCGCCCCTGTCGTTGTACGTGGTCGTGAGGAAGAGGGTGTTAAGATTTGGGGTTTTGGAAAGCGTGCTTATGAAACCCTGGTTGGTCTTGTGCTTAATCCTGAGTATGGAGATATTACAGATGCTGAATCTGGTACAGATTTGGTGATTAAGTATACCAAGCCGGCTGGTGCTTCTTTTCCAGAAACCAAAATTACGCCACGCCGTGCTTCTTCTCCCCTTCTTGAAGATAGTGCCAAGGCTGCTGCGCTTTTGGAATCCATCCCAGATTTTGATGCAGCTTTTGCATCAGCGCGAAAAAGCCCTTCTGAGGTTAAGGAAATCCTAAATAATTTTTTAAATTCTGAGGATACTCTAACCCCAGCTCGGGTGCCTGTAACTTCTGTTAGAAGCAGAGTGGATAAGGCTTTTTCAGAGCTATTGAGCTAATTCCACAAACCGCAGGGAGGCACGGGTCTACAGGTGCCTCAATACACTTATTTTTTATCTTAAAGGAGATTTTATGAACTATACCAAGACCAAGAATACAAAGCGTTTCTCATTTGAAATTAGCCGAAATAACACTGCCAAAAGGGCACAGTCTAATACGGTAACGATTAGTACTCGTGGTGGTTGGGGACAGTCGCAGTTGATCCTAACTGTCCGTGAAGCAGTGGCTTTAAAGAGTTTTTTAGATAATAGTCTAGTGGCTTAATAACCACAAACCGCAGGGGGGCATGGGTTTACAGATGTCCCATTTTTTAAAAAAAGGAGAAACTAATTGTGCTAGTAAGAGCTATAGAATGCAAAGAATGTGATACTATTGTATATTCTAGAACTGAAAGGGATGCCAGAGAATGTTGCTGCGGAAGAGTAATGGTTTCTGGTGGGCGTAAACATTTTAAATATAGCGCTGCGATAAAAACACAATATGAGGTCAAAAAAATTGATATCAGCCCATTGACCCCAAGCCTTCTTTATGAAGATTGGTATCAGATGGATGATGAATTTGGGTTAATCACAACCAGTGAACCCACGAGAGGTCAAAAAGATGTCTTTGTTCTATAAAGGAGAAAAATAATGTATTTAAAAACCTTTAAGAAAGGTGAGGAAAATTTTTTAGAAAACATTTTAGCAGTTGCTGAAAGGTTTAAAGGCAGAGGAGGTGGTCCTGATAGCGAGAGTGCTGTCAATGCCCAGAAACAAGACCTTCAAGATGGTTTTGTTACCTTTTGGTCTGATAATAGTGATATCACAAACTTGATTAACAGAAGCGCCAATTATATTTTGGAGCTTAATGATCATGAAGAAACTGTTAGTATGAAAATAGACAAAAAAGGTTTTAGAAGTTGTTGTCACGCCTTCAAGCTATCAAAATAAATCAAATGCAAGATCAAAGCCCCCACCACCATCAATCTTACAAAAATAAAGAGAGGATTAAATGACGAAGAAAGAAAAAGTCGGTCGATTATCGATTACACAAATGAGAAAGCTTATAAACAAGAAGGCTGGAGGAGCCGTTGCTGTGGACTTGGGGAATAAAAACAACCCAACAATAGTAAAGCAGTGGATTCCAACAGGTTCTCGTTGGCTAGATGGTATTGTTTGTCGCGGTAAAATGGCTGGAATTCCAGTTGGAAAGGTAACAGAAATTGCTGGTTTGGAAGCAAGCGGTAAATCGTATATGGCAATTCAAATTGCTGCTAACGCTCAAAAAATGGGAATGGATGTTGTCTATTTCGATTCAGAATCCGCATTGGATTTTGATTTTTTAGAAAAAGCAGGTTGCGATGCTTCTAATATTCTCTATATTCAGGCGACTTCTGTTGAATTTGTTTTGGAAACAATAGAAGAACTTCTAAAATCCAATAATAACAACATGTTGTTTATTTGGGACAGTCTTGCTCTAACTCCAGCTATTTCAGATATTGAAGGTGATTTCAACCCGCAATCCACTATGGCAGTAAAGCCACGTATTCTCGCAAAGGGAATGTCTAAACTGACTATTCCTTTGGCTAATAGTCAATCAACCTTGTTGGTATTAAATCAGCTTAAAACAAATATTTCTCGTTCATCAACAGATGTTTTTACAACCCCTTATGTGACTCCTGGTGGAAAAGCAATGATATACGCATATTCATTACGTATTTGGTTGACTCGTCCAAAGGCAAAAGCTTCTTTTGTTAGCGATGAAAGACAAAAATATAGAATTGGAAATACTGTAAAAGTAAAAATTGAAAAATCACGTTTTGGCTCGCAAGGTCGTATATGTCAATTTAAAATTTTGTGGGGCGATGAAGTGGGGATCGCAGATGAAGAAAGTTGGCTTGATGCAATTCAAGGTTCTGAACATCTTACTAGGTCTGGCGCTTGGTATGAATTACATTACTCCGATAAGACATCCACTAAATTTCAAACTGCAAGATGGCCAGAACACTTGAAAGATAAAAAATTCAAGAAACGTGTTTTGGAGATAATGGATGAAGAAGTAGTATTAAAGTTTGATAAGCGAACTGGGGATGCATCCAATTATTATGACCTAGAGAAGTAAGAATAGCAATGTCTGATATGTTTAGACGGTGGCTCAGTTCGCACGTCGATTGGGACGTGAGGCTTTTTTGGCTTTGCAGGGGTTGGAGTCGGCACAGGGGCTCTCATCCTCGGCGGCGCTTGCGACGCAAGCGCCGCTTTCTGCTCCCCTTTTTAATCTTACTTAACACTGAAAGATAACTTTTAAGGTTACTGATAACTTTATCAATTATAGGCTTCAGTGCCTCTGGATCAATTGATGGGCTGTTGGACGCGAAATAATTTATATAATGTCCATAATATGGCTCATCGGCTAGTTCGCCTTTACTGGCTGCTTTTGTTACCGGGTGGGCCTGCAACACTGCAAAAAATTGCCTGACATTGTTGCAATCAATGGGAGACATATCCGGTTGTTTGCAAATCATATTCAATTGCTTTGTAGCCTTGCGCCAAAAGCTGGCGATTTTCATAGCCTCTTCGTGCATGTCGTCAATACCTTCAGTAATCGGCTCCCTTCCTTCTTTTAGTTTTTTCTTTAGTTTTTTCTCACGCTCATCCCACATCTTTTTGTTAACTGCAGTTGCGCCTCTATATCTATTCCATTCCTTAACGTAATTGACTGGATCGCTTTTTTGTAAGCGTTTGATTTCATCCATCGTCAACAATGCTTTGCCATCAGTACCAACCGGTATTTGTCCTACTTTTTGGACCCCTTTGCCCGCCTTCTTCCGCTTCTTCGCACGCTCCCGCTCTAACCTCTCACGTCGGCGCCTGTACAACTCTTCAGGAATCTCGGGGTCCCTGTCACCAGGAGGAGCTTCATTAAGCAAGTTGTTCATCTCTTCTTTGATAATTTGTTTTAATCGCGCTTTTGTTAATTTCATATTATTGAGCCCTTTTATTGAAATATGGTATTTATAAATAGTTGTTTTTAATCAAAATGATTTTTTTTTTGTTGTTGACTTTCCAAAAGAATAAAAATATACTCTTACTGTTATGGAGTATCGAAAAGAACTTTCCAAAAAAGAAAAAAAATATATTGAACTTGCCAAGCGAATTTCCTATCAATCAGATTGTGACCATCGCCATGGGGCGGTATTGGTAAAAGGTTCCAATGTGGCCAATACTTCATGCAATAAAAATAAATTCAGCTCTTTCGCGATGAGATTCAAAAAAAATAATAAAAGTCATGCTAGAATACATGCAGAGCTTGGCTCTATTCTAAATATAGAAAGAGCTAATACAGAAGGGGCTATAATATACGTGGTAAGAACCAATAACCAACATGAATTACGTTTAAGCAAGCCTTGTTCCATGTGCGAAGCAGCTATGCGTTGGGTTGGAATTAAAAAAGTAATCTATTCCACCAGTAATGAAACTTTTAGAGAAATGAAATTGTGAAAACGCCTAAAGTTGGCGATTTAGTTAAATTAAATATTAATAGTTTTCCCAATACATTTCCGAAGTCATATGGTATAATACTGGCGATAAGCGTAGAACGATACAAAAAGTCGTATAAAGTATTTTGGCAAGATATTGGAAATACATCAATATGGTATTGGGAAAGTGAATTGGATTTTATAAAAAATGAATAATAAAAAAGAACGAATAATGATAATTGACGCATTGAACCTTTTTCTTCGAAATTATATAACGGTTCCTCAATTATCTAAAGACGGCCATCCAATAGGAGGAACCACGGGCTTTCTTAGGTCGATCCAGATGTTAACAAGAGAAATCCAGCCAACTAAAATTATAGTTTGTTGGGGTGGAAGAGGAGGAAGTCGTAAGAGAAAACAGAAAAACCCCAACTATAAAGAAGGTCGAGCACCAATTAGACTTAATCGAAATGTCAAAGTCTTGACAGAAGAAGAAGAGCAAGAAAATAAAATTTGGCAAATGTATCGTATTGTGGAATATTTAAACAATCTTCCCATAATTCAACTTTTGGCGGATGAAGTAGAGGCAGATGATATTATATCTTACATATGTCGATATTCTCAATTTAAGAATACCGAAAAGGTAATTGTGTCTAGCGACAAGGACTTTTTTCAGCTTCTAAATAATAATACTATTCTTTATCGTCCGATTCAGAAAGTGTTTTTAAATCGTAATAATATTATTGAAGAGTATGGAATTCATCCAAATAATTTTGCGCTTGCTAGGGCAATTGTGGGAGATAAATCTGACAATCTAGAGGGCGTTTCGGGCATTGGTCTGAAGACAATCGCAAAGAGGTTTTCTTTTTTTGCAAATGAAAAAGATGTAGTACTGCAAGATGTAATTGAATTTTGCGAAAATCAAGAAAGTAAACTTAAAGCATTTAAGTCTATTCCGGAGAGTAAAGAACTAATTAAAGAAAACTATGATTTAATGCAATTATATAGTCCAAGCTTGTCTGTTCAAACTAAACAGAGTGTTGATTGGATCATCAAAGAATTTAAATTTGTTTTTAATAAAACCAAAACAAGCATAATGATGCTACAAGACGGAATTAATGAAATCAACTGGTCGTCAATGTTTGAAAGTTTTAAAAGAATCCAAAGGGATAACAAGAAATGACAATTTTGGAAATAATATTAACAACAATAACTTTAGTGACTATATCTCATTGTGCGTTTTGCATGAAAAAGATTAAATAAAGGGAGAGAAAATTATGAGAACGTTTTTAACCGTGGCATTTATAATAGCCATTTACAGCAGCACGGCGCTAGGAGCACCCCCATCGAAAAAAAATGTAAAATCTAAATTTTATGATTTTGGAGAACAATTAATTGACGGCACACTTAGGACTCCTACTGGTACATACACAAGCAGTAGAAAAGAGATTAAATTTAAGCGTCTTTTGAAGCTTAAAAAATCATTTTTACCGAGTCTTTATCGCACTTCTAAAAACAAAATTTTCAAATAAAAAGTATTTTCATTTTCCTTTCAGGAGGTTAGAAAATAGATTGACTTTTTGGAAATCTTTGGCTATACTTACTACATTCACGTTAATATATTAAAGAGGTTAAATTGGAAAATAATTTAGGTGTATTTGGAAAGTCTTTCCAAGAAAATTTATGCAAACTTTTAGTTTATGATCGATCTTTTTGTGACCAAATGCAAGAAGTTTTAGATGTTAGGTTTTTAGAACTTAAGTATTTGCAAGTGTTTATAGAAAAATTGTTTAAATATAGAAATCAATATAGCACGCACCCTGCGAATACAACAATTAACTCTATAATCAACACAGAACTTAAAGATGAAAGTGAAATAATTCAAAAACAAATTAGGGATTATTTTATTCGTTTACAGGCCTTTCCAGACATTAAAGATGAAGAATACATTAAAATCAAAAGTTTAGATTTTTGCAGAAAACAAGTTCTTAAAGGGGCTATGATAAAATCTGTACCTTTGCTCAATAAATGCTCTTTTGAAGAAATTGAACAGCTGCTAACAAAAGCTCTTCGTTTAGGGATGGATAATAATTTTGGTTATTATTATTTAAAGGACTTTGAAGAAAGATTTAAGATAAAAGCCAGAAATCCAGTTTCTACCGGTTGGGACAAAATTGATAGAATTGTTCAAGGAGGTCTTGGTTCGGGTGAACTAACTGTTGTTATCGCACCCACAGGAGCTGGAAAATCACATGTTCTGGTTCACTTGGGAACACATGCCTTAAAGCAGGGTAAAAATGTTGTACATTTTACATTAGAATTGTCAGATACTACTGTTGCACAACGATATGACGCTTGCCATACGGGTTTTAATTTAAACGAGCTTGTAGGGCAAAAAGAAGCCATATATGATAAAATTAAGGATATTGACGGTCAGCTTATTATAAAAGAGTACCCAACAAAATCCGTATCTACTATTGCACTAAAAAATCACTTAGAAAGAATTAGACAAACTCAAATGGAAATCGACATGATTATCGTTGACTACGGAGACTTGCTAAGAAGTACGATTTCGAATAATAGAAATTCAGAGAAAAGACACGAACTAGAATCTATTTATGAAGAATTACGAGGAATGGCTCAAGAATTTAATTGCCCTCTTGTAACTGCTTCTCAAACCAACCGAAAAGGACTCAATGAAGAAATAATAACAATGGAATCTATTTCTGAGGCATTTAATAAATGTTTTGTTGCAGATTTTATTTTTAGTTTATCGCGAACTATCAAAGATAAAAATTGTAATATTGGTCGCATATTTATTGCTAAAAATAGAAACGGTCCAGATGCTGTTGTCTATTCTGTTTTTATGGATGCCTCCACGGTGACCATTAAGGTATTAGAACAGGAAGACGTAAACGAGATTCAAAAAAATGATCAAGAAAATAAAAAGAAAGCAGACATGACCATTGCGCGTAAGGTATATCAACAAATGAACAACAAGGAGATATAAGCATGATCCAAGACGTAGCTAAGAAGATTTTATCAGATATTACGGTATATATGAAATATGCTAAATATTTGCCTAAAAAAAAGCGCAGAGAAACTTGGACAGAATTGGTTGATAGAAACAAAAACATGCACATTAAAAAATTTCCAACATTGGCAAATGAGATTGAAGAAGCTTATGATTATGTATATCAAAAAAAAGTACTTCCTTCTATGCGCTCAATGCAATTTGCAGGTAAGCCCATTGAAGTGGCCCCAAATAGAATTTTTAATTGTGCGTATCTGCCAATAGACGATTGGCGTTCATTTCATGAAGTAATGTTTCTTCTGCTGGGAGGAACTGGGGTCGGCTATAGTGTACAGTTTCATCATATAGAAAAATTACCAGAAATTGTTAAACCATCTACTAAGCGTACTCGTAGGCATCTTATTGGTGATAGTATCGAGGGATGGGCTGATGCTGTAAAGGTGCTAATGAAATCATATTTTCTTGGTGGTTACAAAATTCGTTTTGACTATAGTGATATTAGACCGAAAGGGGCTCGCCTTATAACAAGTGGAGGTAAAGCGCCTGGACCGCAACCTCTTCGTGAGTGCCTAGTTAAGCTAGAGGGGATTTTATTACAAAAAGAAGCTGGCGATAAACTGACTTCAATTGAAGTTCATGATATGATTTGCTATATTGCTGATGCAGTGTTGGCTGGTGGCATTCGCAGAGCAGCGCTTATTTCTCTTTTTAGTGCTGATGATAATGAAATGATAGCAGCGAAAACTGGAAATTGGTGGGAAAAAAATCCGCAACGTGGTCGTGCTAATAATTCTGTTGTTCTAATGAGACATCGCATTACAAAAGAATATTTTATGAATCTTTGGGCGAGAGTGCGTGCTAGTGGCGCAGGAGAGCCTGGTTTTTATTTTTCCAATGATAAGGATTGGGGGACTAATCCGTGTTGCGAAATTGGATTAAGGCCCTATCAGTTTTGCAATCTTACAGAAATTAATGTTTCTACTGTAGATTCTCAAGAAGAGTTTGAGGCAAGAGCAAAGGCAGCTACTTTTATTGGAACGCTTCAGGCAAGTTATACAGATTTTCATTATCTTCGGGATGTATGGCGAAGAAATACTGAAAAAGATGCTCTTGTGGGCGTTTCTATGACGGGCATTGCATCGGGCGCAGTTCTCAAATTGAATATGACGGCAGCTTCATTAATCGTAAAAAGAGAAAACAGACGAGTCGCAATGCAAATTGGGATTAAACCTGCCGCAAGGACAACGTGTGTAAAACCAGCAGGCACTACAAGCTTAACTCTTGGTACTTCTAGCGGCATTCATGCTTGGCATAATAATTATTACATTCGTCGTATGCGTGTTGGAAAAAATGAATCTATTTATACATATTTGTCTATTTATCATCCTGAATTAGTTGAGGATGATTTTTTTAGAGCACACGATACAGCAGTTATTTCCGTACCACAAAAAGCACCAAAAGACGCGATTACGAGAGAAGAGGCGGCTTTAAGTCTTTTGGAAAGAGTTAAAAGAGTTAGCGATGGGTGGGTAAAATCGGGACACCAAAGAGGCCAAAATACTCATAATGTTTCAGCTACTATTTCTATAAAAGAAGATGAATGGAATCAAGTTGGTGATTGGATGTGGGAAAATAGAAAAGTTTACAATGGTCTTTCAGTTTTGCCAAAAAATGGCGGAACTTATAAACAACCACCTTTTGAAGATTGTACAAGAGAAGAATATGAACATTTAGTTTCTACTCTTACAAAAGTGGATCTTACAAAAGTTATGGAAATCGAAGATAATACAGACCTAAAAGGCGAATTAGCGTGTTCAGGTGGAAGCTGTATTATAACTGAATTATAAAATACAAAAAAAATATATTATAATAATTAACAATATTGACTTACCAAAGGAGACATTATGAGTCAACCTAACCTATCTATAGTTGAAGAAGCGAATTTAAAAGAACAATATGTAATTAATTACCTTAAATCATTGTTTGCTCTAGAGCAAGCAATGGAACCCTATAAGGAACAAAAAAAGGACCTTCGCAGAGAATATATTGAAAACAAATGGTTGACAAGAGATGATATTTGGGCCGCTGTTAAGGCATTTCGTTTTTATAAAAAAGCTGCTGATATGGATGACCTCAACGATATGTTTGATATCATCGAGAAGCAGTTTGGCCCCGCAGAGGAGGGTTAGATGAAACTTGATCCACGAAACCGTTACGTTCTTTTAGTAGATGTACCGAAAAAAGAGGAAAAGGAAACATCTAATATTCTTCTACCAGAAGAATATACAATCAAATCAAGCCCATACGGAATTTACCAAATTCAACAATGTTCAGCTGATTGTACTAAATTGAGTATTGATGATGTGGGAAAATTAGCAGTTGTTAACGACTTGATGGTTGAAACTGTTAGTTCAGATCGGGGGGAATTTTTATTAGTACTGGAACAACACATATATGGTATTTTAGATTAATCTATTGAAAAAGGAGCTTTAAGATTTATGAACTCTTTAATTATTTCTTTATGCATGTGCATTCCTGCACAACAAAATTATGACTATTCTGATTTAATATTTGAAGCGTATAAATGTTCAAACGCAAAAGAAGAGAATGTTAATCCCGAAATAATAGCAGCATTATCGTATATTGAGAATGAGTTTTTCGTAAAATATAATATTCCGAATGAATTAAGAGGAATGCTATTAGCAGCTGCATGTAATGAAAGCGGTTATAATCCCAAAGCAAAGGGAGATTGGCGCACGGGGAAAAACGGCAAAAGATATCCTATGGCGAAAGGAATTTTACAATTTTGGCCATGGGCTGAAAAAAAATATAAGTTTATAAGAGGCGATTACAAACTCTCAGCTCATTTTTGGATGACCCACATTACTAAGCAAAGAAAAAGAAATCGTTGTCCTGGCTTTTTTTCCGAATTACGAAAATGGGTTGGAGCTTGGACTCAAGCCGTGAGGGGAAAAGCAACAACAAAAAATAAATACCACTGCTACAGCGGGAATACTCATTATACCCGTTTGAAGAAGTGGCATAAACGAATTAATGTTAGAAATGGAACAAATTGAAATAACAATCGGTTCGAGCTTAAAAGCCTTAAAACACGCCTATCAGTATAATACTAAAATTATTTTAAATAAGGTTAATTTCCCACACATCTTAGAGCCCCAATACACAAAGCACGCCTGGTCACTATTATATACCAAACTAATGCTTAGTGGCCAAACTATTGGGGGCGATACTGTAAAGGCCGTAAAAATAACCAATGAAGAAATTATTGTAGTCTGTGAGAATAATATTGTGAATAGAGCTGAGTATGGCTTGTTATTTGTTTGTGATGACAAAAACGTCATAGGGTTACCCCCACCAGAGGAAGAGGTGGATAAGTATAAGGTGATTGATTGTTTAAAATCGGCGTACTGTGGAATAAAAAACACTAATTCGATTTATACTAAAAGCAAATTAACTTCTGAGTTACATATCTTAAAGAAACGCACAAGGGATCCTGTTAAATTTTATAGCATTTCTTATCTTAAGAAAAAAGATTTAGTAGATTTTAATTATTCTGACACAATGGTTAAGTTTAAATGCGAAGAACTTCTCATGAAGAATGGTCACAAGGGAAGATTTTATCATGATCGACCCAATACAAGTCCAATTGTGTTAGAAACGACAGAAAGGGAATTGATCAAAGAAATGGACAAATATAACGATACAGAGAAGATAAAATTTATTTATGGAAATTGATTTACCAAAAAATATGATAAATCACCATTTAGCAGGAATTGTTCCCGTAGATGGACAGCCTTTGGATTTCAAATTCCCATGGCATGATAGTCTTATGCCAATTGGGGAAAATTTTTTAGCCATTGAAAATGCAGTTTTTAACTGCGCGGTGGCTGGTTGTAAATCAATTTGGATTGTTTGCCCTAGAGATATGCAACCTCTTATACGATATAGACTTGGTGATTGGATATACGATCCGGTGATATATTATACAAAATCTAAATTTGCTAATAGGCCACTAATAAGAGAAATACCAATTTATTATACCCCCACTCATCCCAAAGACGTTGATAGAAGAACGTCACTCTCTTGGAGCATTATCACTGGTGCTCAAAATGCTTGGCGCGTAGGACGAAAATTAAGTCGCTATACAACACCGGATAAATATTTTGTTTGTTTCCCATATGGCCTACACCCCTTACGTTATAAAGATAAGATTAGGGCGAAAATAAGAACCAGTGATTCTTTTTATATCTCTTATGAGGATAGCAATTTTAAAGATGGGCTTTACCTTCCTTTTACTTTTACTCCTGAAGATTTTTTAGTGTGTAGGCGCAAGTTCAGAAAAAATGAAAACAAGAAACATACTGCTGAAAAAAAAGTATTACCAGTAAGTGAACAATATACAGGTCGTTATTTCACTCACGATTTTGTTTTTAGCGATGTCAATACAGAAAATGCTTGCCTTTTAGAGGTTTCTTGGTATTATGATGTGTCCAATTGGAAAGGATTAAGAAAATGGCTCGGTAGTGAAAATAACCTTGACAAACCAGCTGATTTTCTGTTATCGTATAGCGAGTGGAATCCTTTAGGGGTAGATTTAGAGGAGGAAGAGTGAAAGGCGATAGAATAAAAAGTAAAATACCGTTTACAGGTCTTCACGCTCATAGCGGTGTTGGTTCTCCCTTTGACGGTCTAGGTTACCCATCCGAACATATGGAATCCGCTTTTCAGAATGGTAGTGATGCACTAGCTTTAACTGATCACGGTAATATGAATGGTTTTGCATATCAGGTTCAACATGCCCAAAAGATGATGAAAGAGGGTAAAGATTTTACACCTATTTTTGGCGTAGAAGCGTATTTTCTCCCCAGTATTGACAGGTGGAGAGAGGAACTGGAAAAGGTAAAAGCAGATAAAAAGGCAAAAAAAAGTATTGATAAGTCTAAATCAGGTACGACCATTGAAGATGAAAGTAATAAACGAGCGATTAAAAACATTCTTAATCGCCGTAGACATCTTATCCTTTTAGCTCAAAACCAAAAAGGTCTTAATAATATATTTTCCTTGGTCTCTAAATCTTATAGTGCTGACAACTTTTATCGTTACCCGAGGATGGATTACGATATACTTAAAAAACATAGTGAAGGGGTGATTGCTGCGTCAGCGTGCTTGGGGGGTGTATTAGCTGGAAACTATTGGGAAAATATAGAAAGTGGTGAAAAGGCAGTATTAACAGCGATGCGCGATACGACTGAAAAGATGGTATCTATTTTTGGTGATCGTTGGTATGGCGAACTTCAGTGGAATAACATAAAAGAGCAGCATCAATTAAACAAACTAATAATTCAGGTTTGTGCTGAATATGGTGTGGATCTTATATCTACAGCAGATAGTCATTACCCCTCTATAACAGCCTGGAAGGATAGAGAATTATATAAGCGTTTAGGGTGGCTCGGAAAAGGCGGCATGCCAGCGTGGATGAGTGCAGAGCTTCCAGTTGATGTAGAGGAAATTGGTTATGAATTGTTCCCGAAGAATGGCGAACAAATGTGGGAAGCATATAAAAAATACTCAAGCAAATTAGGCTGTAGTTACAATGATAGTATAATTCACGAAAGCATAGAAAGGACTCACCACATTGCCCACACTCGTATTGAAAAGTTTATACCCGATAACACAGTTCGTCTTCCGAGTTTTATTATTCCAGCTGGGCAAACAGCGGATAGAACGCTTGTGGCAGCATGCATTGATGGCGTGCGTGATTTGGACTTAAAGGACGATTCAGAATATATTGCGAGGTTAAAAGAGGAATTAAATATAATTAGCGATAGGGGCTTTAGTAAGTATTTTCTTACAATGAAGGCGATTGCAGATAGAGCATCTGATGTTCAACTTACAGGAGCAGGGCGAGGTTCAGCTGCTGGTTCTCTTGTTGCGTATGCTTTAGGGATTACTCAGGTTGACCCTATTAAATATAATTTATTGTTTTCGCGTTTTATGACAAAAGACGCAAAGGATTATCCCGATATTGATTATGATGTCAGCTCTCCAATGCAATTAAAAGAGATGCTAATTGACGAGTGGGGAAGTAATACTGTTGTCCCCATCTCAAACTTTAATAAATTACAGTTACGTTCCGTTATTAAGGATATTTCAAAACTTTATAATGTTCCTTTTGTGGAGGCAAATTCTGTTACTTCTAAAATGATGGTTGAAGCAACACCCATTGCTAAAAAATTAAGGGGTATGAAAGCTGGAGTATACACTCCGACTTTCGAAGAAGTCATGGAACATTCGGACAGTTTAAAGAAATTCTTAAATAAATACCCAAGGATTAAAACACATGTGGAGGCATTAGTTGGAGAAGTAAGGTCAGTGTCTCGCCACGCTGGTGGTGTGGTTATCGGTGAAGATTTAGATAAGCATATGCCTCTTATTAATAGTGGAGGGGTGACACAGACTCCTTGGTCAGAGGGGCAGCATGTTAGACATTTAGAGCCTATGGGTTTTATTAAATTTGATATTCTTGGTCTCTCGACACTTAAAATGATTGAAGGGGCAATTACTCATATTCTCAATCGACATCATGGGGTCAGGAATCCAACATTTAAAGACATTAAACAGTTTTATGATAAGCACTTACACCCAGAAAAAATTAATTTAAAAGACCAAAAAGTTTATAAAAATATTTTTTGGGAAGGTAAATGGGCCGGCATATTTCAATTTGCAGAGCAAGGAGCACAAGAATTTTGTAAACGTGCCAAGCCAAAGAATATTATTGATATTGCTGCGATCACCGCAGTGTATCGTCCCGGTCCTCTAAGCGCAAATGTTCATGAAACTTTTATTAAAACAAAAGAAAATTTAAAAGGAATTCGTTATGGACATAATATTGTTAAGGAAATAACGAAAGAAACTTATGGCTTTCTAATCTTTCAGGAGCAGATTGCCCTGCTGGCCCATAAGCTCGGAAAAGATTTAAGCTTGGACGAGGGTAATAAACTTCGTAAACTTTTGACTAAAAAAGGCACAGGAGCGGTAGCGGCACAGAAAACTAAACTAAAGCTTAAGTTTGTTGCAGGTTGTGTAGAAAAGGGCTTGTCTGAAAAATGGGCAGATAAAATGTGGCAGAAGTTTGAGTTCTTCTCAGGCTATGGTTTTAATAAATCACACGCCGTGTCCTATTCTATTATATCTTTTCAATGTGCTTGGCTGCTCAATTATTATCCAGCAGAGTGGATGGCTGCTTTTCTGGATAAAGAGCCAGAAAGTAGAAAAGAAAAAGCCATCAACATCGCAAAGAAATTTGGCTTTAATATCAAGCCTTTAGACATTAACAAATCCATGGTCAACTGGGTTATCGAAGTGAATCCCCCCAGTTTTATTCCGATCTATACTGATGGTGGGAACAATTTTGAGCATATTCAGCCCATTGATAAGGGTGATAGCAAAACCCTTATTCAACCACTGACTTCAATTAAAGGTTTGGGGGAAAAAGCCATCGAACAGATTATAGAACATCGGCCCTTCAACAACATTGAAGAATTGCTTTTTAGCAAGGATATAGCTTATTCGAAGCTTAACAAAAAAGCCATTAATGTGCTTATAAAAGCAGAAGCACTAAACGATTTAATGGATAATAGATTTAGGAATTTAAAACATTTTTGGACCGTTGTGGCAGAGAATAGACCAAAAACAAAAAAGAAACTAAATTTACTTATCGAAGAGTTTAAAGATATTGAAGACTTTACACGTGACGAATACATTAAAACTAAAGTTGATATTACGGGTGTTTATCCGTTTGACTTGGTTATCTCGGATGATGTTGTAAAACGTTTAAATCGTTTTGCTCGGTCTGAGTGGGGCCGTAGCACCGCACCAGCTATTTCAGAGTGGGACCGTAATATTGCTTATGCCTGGTTTATCCCGCGTGAAGTTATTAAACGTAAAACAGTTAAAGGTCGTTCGTATTTTATTGTTAAAACTATAGACAAAAATTCCGCCATGACCAGTATTCGTTGTTGGGGGGTGGAGCCCAAGGATAAAATTTTTATCAATCATCCTTATTTAGTTAAATTAAATTACCATCCTCAGTGGGGTTTCTCCACAAAGGGTGGCCTGTCGGACTGGATAATGATTGGATAAATGTGAACAAATGGACAAAAATAAAAATTGCTCAGCATGTGGCATTGGTAAACCGGGTAACGATTTCTATAATAGAAAAAGTACGGCGTCCGGTATTGCGTCAAGTTGTAAAATATGCTCAAGGGAAAGGAATAAACAATATTATAAAAATAACAAAAACTTGAAAAAGGAATATGTGAAAAACCTTCCAGCCGGCATCTATACAATAACTTGCAATAAAAATGGGCGTAAATATATTGGCTGCTCAACAGAGCTGCCAAGAAGAAAAGCATCACATTTTAGAAATTTGAAAAAACAAAAGCATGTAAATCGTTATCTGCAAAATGATTATAATAAATATGGCGACGATTCTTTTGAATTTGAGGTCATCGAAGAACACCCAAACGACACCAGTTTTAAAGAATTGGAAAAAAGAGAAGTACGTCTTATTTTGGAATATAGGCAAAAGGGGTTTGATATCTATAATATAAATGTCAAAATAGAAGCTCTGGTGGAATTGTTTGAAAACTTATCAAAGGGGAGATTATAAAAATATGAATTTAAAAGTTTATAAAATTAGACCTAAAGCCAAATTACCTGTTCGAGTGTATCACTTAGATGCTGGAATGGATTTGTTTTATTGCCCAAACGGTGAACGTAATGACATTATTTTAGAAGAAGGATTGGCTATTAACCCTCGCGAATCAAAAGTTATCCCAACTGGTATTAAAGTAGAGGTCCCTTTTGGACACATGCTTGAAATTAAAAATAAATCCGGTATTGCATCAAAACGTATGCTAATTACTGGTGCATGTGTTGTGGATCCCGGCTATAATGGTGAATTGTTTGTCAATCTTCACAATATTGGGTTACACACACAATATATTAAACCAGGAGCTAAAATAGCGCAGGCAGTATTAATCCCCATTGTTCACTGTCGAATAGAAGAAGTGATAAACGATAACCTTAATGAAGGCACCCTTCGCGGCGAAGGTGGCTTTGGCAGCACAGGAACTAAATAAAGGAGAAACAATATGAGCTTTAAATATATATTAAGACAGGGTGATAAAGGTCAAGAGGTCGCGAGACTTCAAGCAAAAGTAGGCGCTAGAGTAGATGGCGACTACGGCCCCAATACCAAATTTCAGGTAGAGAGCTATCAAGAAAAACATCAGGAACTGGAAATAGATGGTATAGCTGGACCACAAACTCTTGGCCTGTTGGGAATTGAAGTGCTCCCTGGTATTGATCTTTCAAGCTGGAACGGCACAATAGACTTTAAAAAGGTTGCAGATGCTGGAGTAAAATATGCTTGGATTAAAGTGTCCGAAGGTACAACTCATATTAATCCAAAACACGAAAAGAAATTTGAAGACGCCAGAAAAGAGGATATTATAGTTGGTGCTTATCATTTTGGCCGACCTGATACTTCTCCGAATGACCCTAATGACTGGGAAAAGGAAGCAGACAACTTTTTAAAGCGACTTGATAAGGTTGGACTAGAGTGTGGAGATTTAATTCCAGTATTAGATGTAGAGAAAGGCATGAAGACTGACGACAACCATAATGTAGAGTGGTGTCTAAAGTGGCTTGACAAGGTAGGGTGCGAAACTAAAACACGCCCTGTTATTTATACAGCTCGTTGGGCATGGCAACTTTATATTATGAAAGCTAATGAAGATGAACAAAATAAGTTAGCTTCATACCCAGTATGGTTGGCAAGTTACAATGGCGGCATAGAGCCAAAACGAAAGACAGGTCTTTGGGACAAGTGGGACATCTGGCAATGGACAGGCTCTGGGAAAGTCCCAGGAATCAAAGGTAAATGCGACCAAAACTGGATGGCCGGCGGTCAATTAGAGAAATTGAGGGTTCCATGAGCTTTAAAAGAAAATTAAGAAGAGCACAAACAATCAAAGGCAAGAAGAACGCAGAAAAAGCATTAGCAGAAAAAGTAGTCCTTTTCGAATATTTGTCTGATAAATGCTTGACTTGTGAAAAACCTTTTGATAAGATGGATAAAGAACAAGTAATGTCCTGGAATGTTGTCGTTCATAAAGATCCAAAAAAAGTTAATCTTTATTGTCCAAATTGTTGGAACAAAGCAATAAACATTATTAAGGAGACTATAAAAGACAAATGATGTATTTTTCTCAAAATAGTAAAGGCTTTGCCATTGATTATGAATTAGCCGATGAACTTGAAGTTCTTGATGAATTTTTAATCTGGGAGGAAGAGTGCGATGAGGCATTTTTCCGCGATAGGTTTTATGAAAAATACGGAATAATGCCAAGTGGTGTTAAGATGTTTGAATACGGAACCTTTGTTAAAGAGTTAGAGGGTTTTGAATACGATTCAATTTATGTCCTCTTTGATGGCGATAATTTTGATGATCTTTCAAAACAGAAGTGGAAAGACTTAATTGAAACTTTAGAAAATCAAGACATCGTTTTAAGTGATGGCGCTTGGAAAGAGATAGAGTGCTGTTAAGGAGCATAACATATGGCAGAAGATCAAGTAAATCGCCCAAATCATTACAATATTAATTGGAAAGGCGAGCAAGCCATTGAGACGTATGAATATATTCGTTCATGGAAGATGGATTATCCTGAAAGTAATATTATTAAGTATGTGACAAGACACCCTTATAAAGGGCAGTCACTTAAAGATTTAAAAAAAGCACAGTGGTATTTAAATAAATTAATAGAAGAGGTGGAAAATGAAACAAGCTCTAACCTATGATGATGTGTTGTTAGTGCCGCAGTATTCAGATATTAAAAGCAGAAAAGAAGTAAACATATCTAACCAATTGGGTAAAAATAAAACTTTAAAGCTTCCTGTCATTTCGTCCCCAATGGACACAGTCACAGAAAGTGAAATGGCTTGGAGTATGTCTAGTGCTGGCGGATTGGGAATAATACACCGTTATAATTCGATTGAAGAGCAGGCAGGGTTAGTTGCCGATGTGGCCCAAGGTCGAGGTGGTGTTGTAGGTGCAGCTATTGGCGTTAGTGAAGATTATTATCAAAGAGCGCATGCTTTAGTGAGAAATGGTGCTAATGTTCTTTGCGTTGATGTTGCACACGGCCACCACACCCTTGTTAAGAAAGTTTTAACTACATTAAAAAAGTTTTTTGATGATGATGTCCATATTATGGCTGGGAATATAGCCACTATAGATGGGTTTAATGCTCTGGCGGATTGGGGTGCAGACAGTATTAGATGTAATATAGGAGGTGGAAGCATATGTTCAACGAGAATTCAAACTGGTCATGGGGTGCCCGGTCTTCAAACAATAATTGACTGTGCAAAATCAAACAGAAAAGCAAAAATTATTGCCGATGGTGGAATTAAAAATTCTGGCGATATCGTAAAGGCTTTTGCTGCGGGAGCGGATTTTGTGATGTTGGGTTCGTTACTGGCCGGAACAAATGAATCACCCGGAGAAAAAATATATACCCCCAGTGGCGTAAAAAAAGAGTATCGAGGAATGGCCAGTAAAGCTGCACAAATAAGCTGGAGGGGACGCTATAGCTCCAATGAAGGTGTTAGCACTCTTATTGATTACAAAGGCCCAGTTAATGATATTCTTAAAGATTTGTATGGAGGTATTGTTTCTGGTTTTTCTTATTCCGGCGCCAGAACTATTAAAGAAATGCAGGAAAAGGCAGTTTGGATTCACCAAACAGGTGCTGGTCAAAATGAAAGTAGGCCACACATTTTATGAAAAAAAGAAGAACAGTGCCAGAAGATGCAAAATATATTCGATTCCCCTCTCTGGGGGAGTTGGACACTAATTTGGTAATTAAACTAAACTTTGATGATATAACTAAATTTTTCTTTTTTAATGAATATATAAAAGCTTATTTAAAGGAAGATCCAATTTTGATGCCCTTTATCCATGAAATAAAAGAAAAAAGCATGTTGGCTAGAAAATTCAGATTAAAAAAGACCATCGAGATAAGAAAAAAAGAGCAGGATGTAATTAATAAATTTGGATTAAACCCAAATGAAATAGAAGATATCTTTGATATAATCGAAGAAAAGGAATGATATGAAATTGTGTGTAGAAAAATGTTTTGAAGAAAATAAAACTTGTAATGAGGAAAAATGTAAAAATTGGATAAATTATAATAAAGATTTAAATTGTTTAGAGATTGCAATAAAGAAAAATGGTGCGATGACTCTTTGTCAAGCTGCCGAAAGGCTGGGCATCTCCTATGTACGTGTAGCTCAAATAGAAAAAAAAGCTATAAGGAAACTTCAAAAAAAAGTTTTTAAATAAAAACTTACTAATTATTACACGAAACAATATTATGTCCAATCTGGGCGATAAATAAGGGAGAAACTAAATGAGTAAAAAAACTTTACTAAACGAAGGAACTGTACGTCGTTTTATGAAGTTGGCGGAAATTGAACCACTAACACGAACCTTTTTTGAAAATTATTCAGCTTCGGAAGAAACTCTGGAAGAAGAAGGGTTGTACGAGTACGACGACGATGGCTTGCTAGAAGAAGATGATTTTATTTTAGAAGACGAAGATGATCCAATGTCGCCACCGGAAGAAGGTGATTTTGAAGGTGATCTTGAAGGCGACCTTGAAGGCGACCTTGAAGGTGAAGAAGATTTAGGCGACCTTGAAGGTGAAGAAGATTTAGGCGACCTTGAAGGTGAAGGTGAAGAAGATCCTCTCGGTGAATTATCTACAGAGTTAGCTGATGTCATTGCGGATAAACTTCGTGAGATGGAATCAGAGGGGGCCTTGGAAATTTCTACAGGAGAGCCTACCGAAGAAGTTGATTTATCCGTAGAAGAACCAGAAGAAGGTGATGAAGATTTAGGCGACCTTGAAGGTGAGCCAGAAGAAGGTGAGCCAGGAGAAGAAGAAATGGTTACCGAAATAGCCCGCCGTGTTGCAAAAAGAATTTTATCAACTAAGAAACGTCGTTAGACTTATAAGTGAGGTATAAATGTGGGAATTGTTTTGGTTTTTCCTTGGTGTTATCGTTTATAAATTTTTATCTCTGTTCTTAGAAGTTTCCAAAAAAGCGAAGTTTGTGAGTGATATCAAAAATATTGCTTTTTTACTAGTTGGCCAAGCCTTTGAAGAGTTGACAAAAGCCCACATGCTTAAGTATTGGTCTTTATCCCTACAACCAAATATCACCGATGAACAAATAAAAATTTATAAAAATGAAGATCAAGCATTCTTGCACGATTGGAAAAGAATGGCGGTTAACAACTTAAACAATTCTGTCCCTTTAATTTATCACACACATGTTAAAGTTGAAGATTGGAAACATTTAACAGATCTGTTAATGGTGTGGCATGATAAATCTATTCAAAAAGTAGAAAAAAATAATATTGACATTAGTAGCTAGATTTGCTATATTAAGCCAGAGGTTAAATATATGAAGCATTACATTAATTCTCAGGAATTGCGTCAAGAGCTAGAGAAGGGTTTGCGTATTGTAGCAGAAAACGTAGCATCAACTCTTGGTCCAAAAGGTCGCACAGTCATTTTACATCAAAAGGGTAAAAATCCCATTACAACAAAAGATGGGGTTACTGTTGCCAAGTTTATTGAATTGGACAATGTATTCCAAAATACAGGGGCTCAAATTATAAAACAGGCTGCGGAAAAAACCAATCAAGAAACTGGTGATGGTACTACAACAACTACTATTTTAACATATGCCATGTACCGTGAGGCACAAAAGTATTTAGCTTCTGGTGTCCCCCCTATAGAGTTAAAAAAAGGAATGGAGCTGGCCATCAAGCATCTTGTGGGACAAATTGAGAATGCAACGCTACCTATTAAGTCCATAAAGGATATTGAGAACATAGCAATTATTTCAGCGAATGGCGATGAAGTTATAGGTAAGCTCGTTGCCAAAGCCGTCGATCTTGCAGGTAAAGATGGCTCTATAACAATCGAGGATGCAAGATCGTTAGAAACTAGCCTTGATCTTGTAGAAGGTTTTCGATTTGATTCTGGCTATTTGGCTACAGCATTTATCAATGATGAACAAAGAGGTTACGTCAAGCACGACAACCCAATTGTTATGGTTACAGATGAAAAGATAGAGACTGTGGAAGACATGATGCCGGCCCTTGAAATCGCCTCGCGAGAAGGAAGACCTTTTGTTATTGTGGCTGAAAATATTGAGGGTCAAGCCTTAGCTGCTCTTATTATGAACGCTATGCGTGGTACTATGCGAGTGTGCGGAATTAAAGCGCCAAGGTATGGGGAAGAAAGAAGGAACATCCTTAAAGATCTAGCTGTATCTATTGGAGCCACCCTTATATCGAGGGAGACTGGAATTAAACTTAGAGATGTAAAATTAACTCATTTCGGAGAAGTAAAAAGATTAGAGGTGACTAAAAATTTCACAACTATGGTTGGAGGTGCGGGTGATTTAGAAAAAACAGAAAAACAAATTGAAAAACTTAAAGCCATAATGCAAGATACAGACAATCTGGGTGAATGTGAAAAAATACAAGAACGGATAACGCGACTTGCTTCTGGTGTGTCTATTATTCGAGTTGGGGCCGCTACTGAAATTGAGATGATTGAGAAGCGTCATCGCATTGAGGATGCACTGGAGGCGGTTCGGTCTGCTCAATTAGAAGGAATCCTTCCAGGGGGAGGTTCGTTTTTAGTCCAACAGTCTGTCGAATTGTTTAACAGCACAAAAGAAAAAGCTGCCAACGAATGGCAAGAACTTGGTATTAAAATTATCCAACAAGCAATAAAAGAGCCTTTAATCCAAATGGCGAGAAATGCTGGGGAATCAGTAGATTTGATTCTAGATCAGGTTGAGAGAGAAGAGTTGAATTATGGATATGATTTTAGGTTGGGGGTGATGGTAAATGTTTTAGATTCCGGCATTATAGACCCCTCCAGGGTGACGCGCTGCGCTCTTCAGAACGCCGTTTCGGTGGCAGGCATCCTTATTACGTCAAACTATGCTATTGTAGAAAATTAGTACTAATTAAAATATGAGAATGTGAACGGGGGTAAAATTTAATGAGTGATGGCGTAGAGAATGCCGTAGCGTGGACAGAGATGCAGGGGAAATTTGATAGAATGATTCAATCAATAGATATAGTAAAAGACAAACAAGAGGCAATGGCTGATGACATAGCAAAAATCAAAGAAGTTGTTTATGATCCTGAATCTGGTCTTTATGCTCGTTTGCGTGAACTGGAAAACTGGAAAGAAACTTCTTCTCGTCTATTGTGGATGATCATCACTTCTGTTATCTCCCTCACTGTTGCTATAATCTATAAATCTGTTCAATAAATTGTTTGACTTATATAAAATAATAAATTACTATAAAGAATAGAGGTGAGTATGAAAGTAAATATATCCTACTCAGTGGACCTAGAAGATGTGTTGGAAAATCTATATCTTCTGTTTATGCGCGAAGAGGCGTGTATGCGTGGAAAAATCAAAAAAACAGAAAAAATCCTGAAATCGGATTATGAAGACAAAAATATTGGAGAAATTGCAGCAGCTATTCTTGAGTATCGGAAAGTGTTATCTTCTTTTGATGTAAAACTTGCCGAAATAAGCAATATTTTGAATGGCTATTACGCGATTAAGTACAATCCCGACCCAGGGGGTGCCTCTTCAAAAACAAACGAAGAGGAGGTAAAAAATGAATGAATATAGCCCCGGTGATCTAATGTGGATCCCAGATGGAACACCAAATTATTTTTATTATATGGCCGATGAAAAAGTGCAATATTTAAACGCACTCAAAGAACCTTTAATCAAGGGACCAGTATACGGGTTAGCGTTGGATATCTCTTGCTTGGGGGAATTATGGCATCCTGAAGCGCGTTTAGCTGCTCTTGTGGGTATCCAAATAAAGGATAAGATCTGTGTAGTTCAGAAAAAAGACGTAACAAAAATAGAAAACTAGGAGATAAATTATGATCAAGTTAATAGAAGTCGTACAAACATTTAAAAATGAGTATAGCCTTAGAGAAATATTTATTAATCCCTCACATGTTGTGTGTTTACGAGAAGATACGCGAATGAGAACGAATTTAGCTGAGGGGAAATTACCGGAAAGTTTAGATACAAGACAAAACTTCACTAGAGTTCAAGTTCGCAATGGAACAACCGGAACAGAGTTTATTGTGATTGGAGAGCCACAACTTGTTGAGTCTAAACTAAAGGGTGACAAAAAAGAATTGTTACATGGATAAACATTATTCTATGTGGGCAAAGACTTCATGTCCTTTTTGCAAGGAGGCTATGGAGAAATTGTTTGATAAAAAATTAAGTTATACTGTTCACATTATGGATGACAAATTGGAACAACTCGAAAAGATGAAAAAGATGTTTAATCATTTTACGGTTCCCATTATTGTTGTTCAGGAGCGAGAAGAAGAAAAATTAATTGGTGGGTACACCGACCTTGTGGAATGGTTAAAAGGAGATAAAAAATGATTGAGTGCTTTTTGCTCCCCATTGAAAGAAAGTATCACGACAATGAAAAGAAGAAGTATGGTATTTATTCTGGAAGGGCATTATGGTCTGTAAAGGGTTTTGGTGATTCTATATGGGGCGTTATGGTTAGAATTGGTTTAAACTATAACGAAGTAAAAGAAGAATGTGAAGCCGACCAAAAAATAGTAGAACAATGTATCGAATACCTTAACACTCCTTTAAAAAGTAAATACGGCAAAAGGCGAAAGCGAAAGTCAAAATATAAATTTGATTCAAAACCCTATTCCTATAAAATTGTTGAAGGTAAAGATAATACTTACATTTCTGCATTACTACTTACTAAAGAAAAGAAAAATAAATATTTTTGGGGGGAGGGTTTTCGCAAATGAAACGACTGTTCGAGAATTGGAGAATTTTTTTAGAAAGGATGGACTTAGGATACTCCCCCCGAGGTGTATCATCCAAACCTCAGCTCACCTCTGAACAATTAATGGAGATAAAAGCCAATTCACTGTCTGCATTGTCTTTTTTTAGAAAAGATGGAGAGCGAGAAGGGATCGGGACATTAAATGAGGAAAAAAGTTTTGAATATGAGATAAGTTTGGCACAAAACCCAAATGAAAACATAGTTCAAGGGTTTCATGCTTCTATGAATAAAGGTGAAAGATCGGGGTATCTAACATATTACACTCCTGAAGAATTAAAAACAATGGATTTATATAAGTTAGCGGGTCAAGATGCCGGCTTTGCAATTAAAGATGGAAACGACATTGTCAGTGTCCACAACAATTCCGAATTGAGAGGTTTGGCAAATGAGTTTATGAATAAAGCTAAAAAAGCTGGGGGCACCAAGTTGGACCATTTTGATGGCTTTTTAAGTGGTTTATACAGGAAACATGGCTTTCTTGATGTATATGAAATTTATCAGTGGGGAGAACAATACGCTCCAGAGGAATGGAAATTCGAAAAAGTAAACATTATGAATCCAAAAACTAGTGTATACGCGGACGCGATGAAAGCACTCCTACAAGCAGATGAACGTTGGGCTGATGTGGATGCGTGGCTCTCTAGAGGAACCACGTTGTCGAATGAAGAAGCAAATGTTACAGCTGAAAGTGGATTTGAGACTGAAATTAAACCGAAATTAAAATTCGATTCCTATAAGTGGGGTCGCCCAGACGTGATTATGAGGCGACTGTGATAAATAATCTTTATAAGGCACATAGTGGTTGCTATTTCAAATCAAAAGAAATTATTGCGATGTGGTCAGAAAAGTATAGTGATCCAAAATTAGATCAAGAATGTTATTTGGCAAGATGTCTTTTTAAAAATAACTCAACTATTCTCACACTCGCTAGCTTTTCTTCAAAAGAAGAAGCAGACGCATTTCTTGAAGAAACAAACCGCACTTGTTAAATCTTCACGGAGACAATATTTCAAAAAAATTGAGCTACTTTGTGTGTCCCCAGCAATTGTGTTTGTTTAATTGCCCTTGACAAAGAAAAAACAATCAATTAGAATATACTCATGAGCGTGGAAGAAAAAATCTGGTTTTTGTATGTTCTTCGATGTGATGACGACACGCTTTATACCGGAATAACAACAAATATAACGCGCCGTATTAACGAACACAATACAAATCAGCGAGGAGCTAAATACACG
>Ga0098052_1000083_pt1 | contig 50729 bp, 53 predicted proteins | sample 15_taG_FD_81591 | JGI IMG/M metagenome (GOLD analysis project Ga0098052, IMG submission 81591) | Marine viral communities from the Subarctic Pacific Ocean - 15_ETSP_OMZ_AT15312 metaG | ecosystem: Environmental > Aquatic > Marine > Oceanic | place: Pacific Ocean | collected 2015-01-18
AATAAACAGATAGTCTATAAGGTTTGTGAAACTGCCATGAATACCAGTATTAGGGCTCAACAATTTAAGACTAACGGCTTCCTCGTCGCCCGTCACAAAGTCCTCAATAGGAAGGGTTCCGCCTACACGGCCAGCGATCTGCGTACCACCAGTGAGTGCCGCCATAAACCCTTCAAAAACAAACCCAGCGGATGATTCGCTATAGTCGTTTAGGCAGGCCTGGAGTGCCTCAATGATCATCATCATATTGAGGATCGCGTTAAACCTTTGTCCGGTTCCCTTTCTTTTAGCGCGTTCTGGATCGACGAAACTATTAACGTGGTCGATGCGTGCCTGAATGCTCGGCTGACGAGTGATGGACGCAAATATTCTGTCGATGTCTTGTCTTGATTGGCTATTCGGATCTCCCCACGCTTCGTTGGGATTGAGTTTGGGAATAGGAATAGACATGCTAAAGCGCTCGGCCTCAGCGAGCGGCCCCATAGAATCATCAGTGGCGGGTACCTCGCTCAGTGGGAGGCGCATTATCTCCTCAATCATTTCAAACAAAGACGCGGGCGTAACTGTCCGCTCTTTTTTAACATATTCTTCTTTTAAAATCTTGCTCAACTCAGACATATAAAAAACCTCAGATAATTATGTCAGCAATACCTAATTCTACTGCTTCTTCTGCTGATAAATAGACGTTAACATTGCGTTCTAGCATATTTTTAACGTCCTTTTTCGTCATGCTGGTGTTTTCGACCAGGCAGTTGATGTACATTTTTTGTATTTGCTCGATTGCTTCCATCTCATTCAGCAAGTTATGAAGCGCGCCATGTTGGCCGGCGATAACAGAATGGATCATAACCCGGCAGTTCTTTCCGATCTTTCGCTTACCCTTAGTTCCGGCAGCTAAAAGCGGCACACCTGCCGACATTACCTTGCCCATGCCGATGGTGTGAATTTCCATCTCCTGTTCTACCATTTTCATCACGTCATATAGGGCGAACATATCGTCCGCACTGCCGCCATATGTTGAGATATAAAACTCAACCGGCCTTCTTTCTTTCTCTTCCAATAATTTGTTTTGCTCGTTTAGATATAGCAAAGCATGAACCAACTCTGCGATTTTCTCATCAGTTACCTCACAGAACAGCCCAATGAGCCGTAGGTCCGGCTCGGCCTTTGCTGGGGTGCCGCCTCCCACTACAAGCATCTGCCCTAATAATTCTTCTACCGCTGCGTCTTCTTCATCTGGCGTAAGAGGTTTCGCCGGTGATTTCTGTTTTTCTTCTTCTGCTAAGATCATTTTAATAATCTTTTTGATTTTATTTATCATTGTTCAGATTCTCTCCCAAAATGCTAGTGCTGTTTTTTTATTAGTTTGTAGGTATGTCATCGCGGTGTCCCAATCATCAAACTCAAGCATATTGAGGTAGAATGGCGGATGAGCATATATAAGAGTGTTGATCGCCTTTGTTTTAAAATGTTTAATATCATCATCATATTTTTTCTCGAAGATGCTTATTTGTGTGGCATTCCTTTCAGTCTTAATTAGGCTCTCCAGCACTAATTCGCGAGCATAAGTCATATGCTCCAACGATTTTATAAGCGAAGTTAGATAAATCACGTGCGCCATCTTAACTAACATAATAGAAAGTCGAGTTGATCGCATAAAATAGAATGTCTTGTGGGTCATGTACCCAAACACAAACATTAGTATGTACATCCACCAATATGTCATAAAAAACCTCAAAAGAAAAGCCGCCGGTAGTCCAGCGGCTCTTATATTATAACTTAACTCTATGTCAGTGTCAAATTATTTTGTTTTGGTAAGTCTCTTAAGGATGCGTTCAGCTAGTTGATCAGCTATCGCCTCCTTCTTTTGTGTCTTTCCGAGACGGGCGGCTACTCGACGGGCGACTTCGTTGACAATCTCTTCTTGATTCTCATATACGCCGCGGCTGCCGGGGGGGAGTTCCTCTTCCTCTTCTTCTTCGGGCGCCAGGTCTGGGCCAGGGTCTTCCATGCCCATCTCCATATCATCCATGGCGGGCTCGACATCCATTTCCATATCATCTGACGCGTCGACATCCGAGTCGGCATCATCCTGTACATCGACTTCAACATTGGCTAGGCCGGCCAACATCTCAAGATCATGAGCGATTCTGGCCACGATCTCTTCAGCCTCTGAGCCTTCAGAGCCCTCTACATCCATCTCTGCATCTCCTAGCTCGACGGCTTCGGGCTCGTCATCGAGGGTTACTTCGTCCTCGGTCGGTGGGCCCATTTCGTCATCTTCAAGTCCTCCAAGGGGCGCTTCAAGCTCTTCCTCTTCCTCTCCGGGGAACTCCTCATTAATACCTAAGTTAAGTCCCATTTCTGAGATCCTTTTTTGGCCCACAGCGGGAAGGTTTGCCAGTTTCATAAATTGGCGAACTTCGCCCTCTGTTAAAAGTGTTTTTCGAGCCATTTTATTTTCTCCTAAGACGTTGTTTAAATCTAAACTCAACTGTAAATAGTATCTAACTTTGTTAAATCCCTTCAAAAGAGCAAAGATGATATGTCTAGACGTTTTTTGAGCTTCTTAAGGGCGGCGGACTCTATTTGTTTTATTCTCGCAAATGAAACCCCAGTTCGTTCAGCCACTTCTCTCAGTGTCATCCTCCCTTGCTCATACACTGCGACAAGTGTGCAGTTATAGTCAGCGGAATACTCTATCCACATTCTACATTCCGTCTTTGTGCAGTTCTTATTCTTCTCGCGGCACACCCTAGCACACGGCCGTAAGCCATCTTTTGATCTCATAAGTCAGGGTGCTCGCGCGATAGTAGATCAAATATATTTTCTATTTCTCCATCGTTTAAAGCCAGGTCATTCATCATTTGTTTCCCTTCGGTTCTAAGCTTCTTTGATTTTCCAGTTCTTGGTACGCTTTTCTTTTTCTTTACCTCGTCGATATAGTCTAAGATCCTTTCATCGCCACCAATATATCCATTTACAATGTGCCGAAAGAAACCGGCTTGCGTCATTCTTTCATTCTTTAATTTAATGATGAGTTTTGCTTGCTTGTGGTCAGTTATGTCGAAAGCGACCCTTTTAGAAAGGCCTCCATACTCACCATGTTCTAAACCATCATCATTTCTTTTTTTAACAGTCACCACTTTCGCCCAATAATATGAGTGTGACTCTCAGATAATCCAGAAGATGTTTGTTGAACGAATTCTGCTACACTGTGGAACTCTGAGATATTTCTGGCACCACTGTATGATAGACCAGAGCGGATACCGCGCTCAAGGTCTGCAAGTATATACTTAGCACCACCTCGATATGGTACGGTGGAGGATACACCCTCAAACGATGAGAACTTGCCGCGCCACTCGACCTGGGCTTCCTTCGAAGCCATGCCACGATATACTTTCCATCTGGTGCCAGAGCCATCGTCGATAACTTTGCCGGGCGTCTCGTTAGTGCCGGCCAACAGAGAGCCACACATTACAGCGTCAGCACCAGCGGCCAAGGCCTTTACAATGTCTCCGGAGTTACGGATCCCACCGTCGGCAATAATTTTAACGTTGCGGTCAGTTTTAGCGCACTCAACCACAGTCTGAAGACCTGGCATACCATGCCCTGTTTGAATGCGAGTGGAACAGATAGACCCACCACCAATGTTGCAGCGTACACTATCTGCTCCCCAGTCCGCGAGGTCATTAACCCCTTCGAGAGTCGCGACGTTGCCGGCCATGATGTGGATGTCATCACCGAATGCGACTCGTAAGGCACCGAGTGCTTCCCGCATCAAGATATGGTGGCCGTGGGCCACGTCGACACACAAGAACGTAACACCAGTTGCAACTAGGGCAGCTGCTCGTTCTATGTAATCGCCGGTAGTTCCGATAGCGGCGCCGACGATCGGATTGTCTTCTTTTGACGCGTCTCGCGCATAAGAATTCATCCTTGCTTGTTCGGTGATGCTGTTATATCGATGGAGTACAGCTGCACCGCCATGTTTTGACATAACGATTGCCATTGGGGACTCCGAGATCGTGTCCATTGGTGAGGCAATGATGGGTAACTCTAATACAAGATTTTTTCCCAGATCGGTCGAAATATCGATCTCGCTGCGCGATCGAATGTCGGAGTATTTTGGGACAAGCAGCACATCATCATATGATAAGCAGTTATTCATTAGTTTCTCTCGATAAACTTTTTAATGTCATTCGATGCATACCACGTCTTTTCATTTGGGTTTTCTGGCTCTGGCATTATTCGAATCTTTTGATTCTTGTGACCAGTCCTGATTAATGAAATGGTTGGGACACCGGTAAACTTTAGTTGCTGCTCTATTTGCGGATAGTCATCCACATTAAATGCGAAAAAGTGCATGCCGGAATAATTTTCATTGTTTGATATATCCTCATAATATTCTTTCAAGTTGTGGCAATAATTGCACCCACTCGAATAAAACTTTATGACGCATGTGGCGCTCTCCTCTATCTTGCCACTAATCAGTTTCTGAAGCGACGGTGTTGTTAATCTTTTCACTGACATTATCAATTGCCTCCTGTGTTCTCTTAATGCAGTGCGGACAGAATAATCGCACTGTTTCTTGTTTCACTACAACGCTCCATGATGCTAACATTTCACGGTTTTGCTTGTCAAATGGTTCTTTGCATGCGGAACATTGCGATGGTAGCTTACCAAATTGGGAAATTTTTTGGGTAAGATTTTCTGTGGAATCTTGTCCCACTTTCTTCTCCATTGCTCTCCGGGTCTTGCGGTTCATTCGCTTTCTTCTACCTTTTTCTTGCGTGGGGCGCGCTTCTTCTTTACGGAATTTGTTCTACGAAGTGTCGGCGACATCTCTTCCGTTACAACCATCGGGGGGCGCTCTGGTTCAGGCGGTGGGGCCGGTGGCCGTTCGGCCTGGCGAAAATACTGTTGAAGTGTCAGCATCGCACCTTCATATTTTGCCAGTTTAAGTGCCTGATTGGCGATCTTATCTACATCGCCTTCTTCTGCTGGTCTCGCATAAATATCCTTAATAATACCAAATGCCTCAAGGGCTTTGGCACGCAATTGTAAAATTGCTGCATCTGATGTTTCTTTAGCCACTATTGTTTTCCTTTTTTTTATTGTTGGGTTTATCGGTTCATCGCGCCGAAGACTTGTTGCTTGCTTTCACCATCAAACACCACCACGGCTGATGGGAACGGGGCGCTGTTTGTGCTATCTCCAAACTTTAGGCGCCCCTTGACGAAATATAGCTCGGATGCCAGCATGACATATTTGTGCCAATACTTTGTGTCGGTTCTTGCTGGAATAAGCATAACCACCTTTGTGTGGCGCTTCAGAGACTCGCGATATCCCTTTTCAATCCACTTGTCAATGCCTCTTCCATAGGGGGGATTGACAAACACCGTGTGCCCTTGCCAATCCTTTGATAAGCCATCTTCTACTTCTGTGAAGAAGTTGGGACACTTTGTATTATGTGGGCTGGCGCAGGGATCGAGATCGAATGTTCCAAACCGCCAGTTAAGCTTATCATAAAAGTCTTGTGGGGTTGCCCAGTCGCCGGTGGCGGAGCTAAACATTGTCTTTTGTGTTGATTTATTCATTTGTTATCCTTATATTGTTTATAAAACTTTCGGTGATGGGCAGGTTTTCTAGTGATTTCTGGGAAAACATATATCGGTTGCCGACCATAAACCCGAACTCATTCCAGTCAATTGAGTTTAGTGCTCTTGTTGCGCTCAACAAATCAACATCCTTATTTCTGGGAAATATTGCCAAGACTGAACCATCATACTTTTTACAATTATTTGTGAAAAAGGGCTCCTCTTGTCTGGTTTTACAATTAACATATATTCTTTCCGATTCGGATTTGTGGTAGTCACGACCCCAGTGCCACCAGTTTTCCTCTGTGAATGTTTTAATTTTTCGATTTAAAAGCTTATCTTTCTGGGATAACAGGTTTTGTTTAGGTTTTTCATAGTGGTACCGTTTTAGTTTCGATGTCTTGCGTGTGAAAGAGCCCACAAAGTCTGAGTCACCGCAGGGATCACAGAAAACAGAATCTAAACCACTTACAGCACCTACTTTAACATAAAAGAAATCGCCCAACTTGTGCTTAAACGTTTCATCTGAAAAAATTAGCTGTCCGTGGTGCAGGTTCATGTTTTTGGCGCCATCATTCGTTTCTGTTTTATGTGTGAAACAATTTTTCTGAAACCTCCAAATAGCACAGTTAGGGGAAAACCCCTTAAACAACATCTCATCTCCATAGTCATAAAAATGAGTTATTGTACCATGCTTATATATCTTTTCATTAAGGTGTGCGCACGAAGTTGCATTTATGAACCCTCGGGGAGTCACAAAAATGATCTCTCCATTGTCTCCTAGCATATCTATACATTTATCAATAAAGAACACATATAAATTCGTTCTCTTATCATAGCTATCGATATCCAAAAATTCTAAAGTCGTTGGTAATATATTCTTAAATTTAACGTATGGGGGGTTGCCTATAATAGTGTCAAATTTTCTTTCAAACTTGTGTTCAAAAAAGTCACCAGTGATTGCTCCCGCGGGACACACAGTTGGGTCTATCTCTATCGCATAAGAATCCTCTTTGGCTGACAGTTTGTCCCAAAAGGCACCTTGACCACAAGAAGGCTCCAGAATGGAACCAGAATTTGTACGTAAAGACAACATTCTATCAACAACCTCATCAGTTGTGAATACTTGTCCCAATGATTCAACTCTATAAGGCTTCATAAAGGTTCATTCTCCAATCTTTTTCAAAAGTTTCTCTGAGAATATCATTATAAAAGGAGCGCGCTTCAGGAACGGTACGTAACTTTAGTTCTTGATTCTTTTTCCAGTTAATCTGAAATGGTAGGTTGTTACAGTTTGTTGTAGCATGATTTAGATTTCTAATCGACGTTATAATCACATCGGATGTATCATTTTTATTGACAGAAAAAAACCAATAATCTCGGCTGCTATTTTCATCGACTATGGAGTTCATCATATCAATATACTGCATTGTATCTTTTCCGGCGTTTGGACATCGGGCGCGCTGGACCTCTACATCAGTCAAAGCCCACAATAACGATAGGAAATTACATGCGTTGTCTGCAGTTTTGTGGGTAGCGCTCTTGATATTGACCGGTGTGTCTGTTTCAACTATCCAGATATCCCACCAACATCGGTTCGATATATTCAAATCGTCACTTGTTAAAAAGACCTTCTTCCCAAATCCAGCGTTACGCAGCCAATCAACAATTATGTCTTCATCATGGGCAGAGTTAATCCTTCCATCACGATGAGCATCAGACAACATCAGCGAACTATTAATAATACTTTCTTTTAGTTCATTTAAAATTTCATAAGTTCTTTTTTGCTTATTATTCATCTGTACTTCCCAAAGCTCCATCACCCCTATCGCTAATAGTGACAGCTGATGCATATAGCTCACGTTCATACGTTTCTACCGGTCGCGGATGCAGCACCGGCACCATTACCAGTTGTGCTATCTTATCACCGGCTTTGATAGACTGACTCTCAACGCCAACATTGTGAAGATTTACAAATACTTCACCGCTATATCCACTATCTACGACACATGCCCCTACCAACAAACTTCTCTTGGCCGCCACGCTTGAACGGTTTTTCACCTCAAGCATGAAACCGTGTGGTACTTCAAACTTAAGTCCTGTTGGAATGACGCGGCTGGTACGGGGGGCGATGAGTACCTTTAAATGTTCATCTACTGGTGAATAGAATACATCGAGGCCGGCGTCAGAGGGGTTCGCTCGTACAGGTGTCTGAGCCGATGGGTGTGTCTTGGCATATTGGATGATCAAGAGCCGTCTCCTCCAGAAATAGTCTTAAAATTATCGACTACCTCATCAATGTTGAAGTTACCACGGAACAAACGATATGCCTTCACTGCTGCTCGAATCTCATCTGTATTTAGCCAGCCGTTCTGGCGAAATTCTGACCGTAGCTCGCGCTTTTGTTCTTGGTAAGGCTCGATGCACTCTTCAATCGCTGATAGCGAACGAATGTACTCCTTAACGTATTGCTTCTTCTCGTCGTGTGATGATGCCATTTTCCCTCCTTGCGGGTTTAGGTCTTTCTTACTCTTATATTATAACAACACACAGGGGTGCTGTCAAGTACTATTTGTCAAAAACTTGAGGACCAAACAGCTGAGACATAAACCTTTTTACAACATGGTCTCTCTCGTGATCGCTTTCGCACTCGGAAAAGATGTAGTTGTATGTATTCTTCTCTTTTGATAGCTCTTGATTCAATGTACTGGTCTCTTTCTTCATCCAGCGAATTTGCTGTTTATAGTTTTTAGGGGTTGTGATATTAAACTTTTCTGCAATATCGAGAATAATAAAATACTTGCGCTCTTCCAATGCTGTCTTTGCTTCTTTGAACATGTTTAATTTAACATCTCTTTCCTCGGGTGTCAAGTTTTTATCCAATTTATCTGGGTGAATCAAAAGTGCTATCTTTCTAAATACCTTATTGAACACATCGTGGATTTCTTGCTCGTCCTTAGACATCTGATAGTCACCAAGTTGTTGCGGATATTCCTCTTGGTTCTCGCTACGTATTTGTTGCTCGGAGGGAGCACTATGAATTATGAGAGATCCATCTATACTGGTGTCAAGCTGGGCATTTTGCTGGTCATCCTGGGGTGTGCTCTCACCATGGTATAACTTTTTAATTTTCTCGCTGTTCTTTTTATTTAACTCAGCAAGATCAATCTCATTTTTAATACAATAATCTTCATAATGGGCTTGAAACTCTCGGGAAGATGCTCTGTTAATCTCCTTTACGAAGTCGAGTTCTTCATTGATAAACCGAAGTTCGTTAATATAGCGCTTCCATCTAAGTTTTGCTGAAGCCGCCACACTGAGTCCCCCTACCCAAAGTCAAATTCAACCTTTGTCTTAATCTTTAGTTCTGGTATAAATAGATGGTTAGCTAGGTTATGTTTTTTACATTCGTCAGCCTCTAAAAACCAGTCAGCGTGGCCCCTCTCATGGACTATATCAAGGAAGTATTCCTTGTGATGCCCACAGTTTTCTGCCATCATCGTGTATATCTTTGTGTTAAGGCGGTCAGTTTCATCGGCGCTCACTTTAACCTCTTCTACCTTTCCCCATGCCATCGAACTCACATCATGAATCATGAAAGTCGCATCCGGATCCATATATCGCATGCCTTCCGCTCCAAAACTCGCCAATATTGCCCCACAAGACATGGCTTTACCCTGAACGATAGTGGCAACAGAAACCTTCGAATGCTTAATATCTGAGATCATAGACATCAAACTATACACCTGGCCACCGTAACTATCTATTATTATTGGGATAACTGGTTGTCCCGTGTTCTGGGCTCTCGATATTAGACTTGAGAACTCCTTTGCCGCGGCATCATCAAACTTCCTCACCCGTAATACGACCGGTAGGTCTGTTTTAAGTTCTGGCTCTTTTAAGAGTGGTGAAAAATATTTGATGATGTTCATTGTTGTTTATCCCATTAATCGAAAGTTATATTTAATAGATCTAGTTGAGAACCCCCATTGTTCGTTATAATCCAGCCGGCTCATATACGGCCTGTTGATATGAATACGATCTTTTTCAGGTTTTACTCCCCAGCACCTTATCTTAGTTAGTTCGTTGTTAGAATCTATCACCTCAAGTATCCAATAAGTCTTTCCATTTTTTGTCTTGCGAGGCACAATTTTTCGAGGTATAAACCAGCATACTTGCAATTCTGGATCAAATTCAGAAATAGGTGGAATAAATTTCTCTTTTAGTTTCTCGATCATTTCGGCGCTCATCACAAGGTTCATCGGAAAGATTCCGGTTAAGTCTGTTTTGAACTGAATAACTTCTTCTTCTGTAAAGTCACCCTCTGGTTCGTATATTTCCAGATTCTCCAAAAACTTCTTGAGATTTTTTGGGCGCTCTACAACACAGGCACTCCAAAAATGCTTTCGGCCAGTGAATCGGTTATCCACCAAATTATCTAGGGCGCCGCCCCTACACAGAGCATCCAGTGCCTTCTTATTGAACTTGCTATATGACACCCCTTCTCGGAACAACAAATCCTCTGCATTCATAAACGGACGGTTCTCTAATATCTGTTCGATGGCTGACATACCAAGACCCTTGATAGATGTCAGCGGTTGGATAAGAGTCTTGCCGTCTTCGCTGATCTCCCACACAATACCTGACTTATTAATATCGAGTGGTTCGATCCTAAAGCCATGGCTCTTAGCTGCATTGATAGCCTTTTCCTTTCTCTTCTCAGGCTCTTTATCAAGGAATGCTGCGGCCCACTCGCTGGGATACTTCTTCCATAACCAAGCACACTGGTAAGAGATGATACTGTATGCTGTCGCGTGGTTCTTAGAAAAACCATATTTAGCGAACCCTGCCATCAAGTCCCAAATCTCTTCTGCTGTACGAATTGACATGCCCTTCTCACTAGCACCCTCGATGAACTGCTCTCGAAACTTTAGTAGAAGATGTTCCTTTCCTGTGCCTTTTTTTGTGAGCAGCTTGCGGATCGTGTTACCATCATCTCGGGAAATATCCTTTCCTATCCTGTGTGTGATCTCGCTGATCTGCTCCTGATAGATAACATGTCCGTAACTCTCCTCTGTGATCTCCTTGAAGATAGGGTGGTACCATTCAATGGCAGTATGTCCGTCCTTGGCTGCGATATATTGGTCATGGACCTTCGCTGACAACGGACCAGGACGAAAGATAGAAGTCACCGCTGAAATCTCTGCGATATTCGTCGGCTTTACGCTCTTACAGAAGTCCTGTGCTCCGTCATTTGTGAATTGGAATGTGCCGGCAAAGTTGCCCTTGTGAAACACGTGCTTATAAACCGACTGATCGTTCAGGTCTATCACATCTGGGTGTAATTTCTCGTTATAGTAGTTTCGAACCTGTTCGAATGTACATTCTTCTACCCCGTGGTGGCGACGAAGAATGTGTTCAACGCAGCCTTCGATCATCTTCAGTGTTGAGAGCCCAAGCAAATCGAACTTAATGAAACCCATCGGCTCAAGGTGACGGACGTTCTGGCCCTCTGCCCATGGCGACTGGCGCACACCGCCACTGTTGATGAGAGGCATGTTCTCGTTCAGGTTCTCCGATACTAACAGGCCGCCGGCGTGACGGCTGCAGCTTCTCACCTGTCCTACAAGCCCCTGAACCCGCTCCTGAACCTCGGGATGTTGAGCCAAGAATGATCTCAGCGATGTAGAAAACTCCAACACCTCTTCCCAGGTTGGAACATATACACCAGCGCTAATACCATGGCGCTGCTTAGCGGGGCCGATGGCCTCGTTCATCATCGCACTGGTTACATTATTGACTTCCGAAAATGGAATGTCGTACAATTTTGAAATGTCTTTAATAAGCGACTTCAATTGGAGCGTGTTCCAGTTAGAAATAGGTGCTACTCTGTCTTCTCCCCACTTCTCGATCAGGCGCTCCTTCAGTACCATTGGTGCAGACACATCTGTATCAATATCGGGATAGTCTGTCGCATCCGATCGTAAGAACCGCTCGAAGGGCAGAGCATATTTGATGGGATCGATCTGTGTGATCTTTAGCGCATATGCCACCAGCGACCCACACGCACTACCGCGACCGGGGCCGACAAGCATTACTTCAGCAGCCTCATCCACAATAGCTTTCATCGTGAGGAAGTACTTGCTAAAGCCGCGACTGTCAATAACATCTAGTTCATGCCTAAGTCGCTGAATATACTCATCGTTTGTGTGTAGCTTCAGTTCTCGTAGCCCATCAATAGCGTAGCGAACGAGTGCTTGCGTGGCGGTGGCACCTTCTGGCACAACAAAGTCTGGCAGACGCACGGTTGTGTCCGGCATAAAACTTTCGATGCGTTCGTGGGCAATCCGATATGTTTCTTCGATGCTCTGTAAAACAAGTTCATCGTCATACTCGACACCCTGTGTCTCGGAGTAGTGTTTGTAGCTCTCCCACATTTGATCGCCGTTTTTCGGATAGAGTTCGTAGCCGATCGTATCTACACTATCGGGGATAACGCTTTTCTCTTCTCCATCATCCTCTTGCTCGGTCTTCCACTTCGGCTTGCCCTTACCTAGCCAACCAAGTTGCTTATATAGTTCTCTATCCTTCCAAGCTTCAGGATTGGGATAGTGGCTGTCTGCGGTTGAGATCATCTTAAGATCAAACTCTTTTGCAATCTGAATAATGTGCTTGTTGAGTTCGTGTTGCTCAGGAATGTTATTCCACTGGAGTTCTGCATACCAGCGATCTCCAAAGATCGATTGCATCTCTATCGTTGTCTCACGCATTGCATCTAAAACCGCTCCAGGGCCGTCATCGCGGTTCTCCCAGTAGTTTCCAGCGTATACTCCACCTAGACATGCAGAAGCAGCTATAACCCCCTCTGAGTGCTCTCGCAACAGATCATAGTCCATACGCGGGTAGCGATAGAAATACTCCTCGGTATAACTCTTAGACACCATTTTATACAGGTTATTTAGTCCTGTCTGGTTCTGTGCCAACAAGATAAGATGGCGCCGGCGCTTGAGGATAGGTTGTGCGGCTTTTGTATCGCCCTCGTCCTCGGCTGTCGCTCCTGACTGAGCAGATTTCTTGGCTGAGCGTGATTTCTTTTTATCTGCCATCGCTTCATCATAAGCCGCGCGCCAGTCCTTAACAGACGTAGTGAAGTATGCCTCAACCCCAAAGATGGGTTTGAAGTCTTTGCCTTCTGCCTTCATCTTCTTTGCGTGGAGCACCTGCCACGATAGCCCATTCATATTGCCATGGTCTGTTAGTGCTAATGCATCGCCGCCATTCGAATAACAAAAATCCATATGTTCTTGCGGGTAACCGATGGCATCAAAAATAGACCCAGCCACACTGTGTGCGTGTAGTCCAACAAATTTAATCATTCTCTCTCCTAACTTTGATCCAGATGCCCCAAATAATAGGCACTGCGATCGGGTGTAGGCACAACAACCAACTTATTGGTGCGCCAGCAATAAACCATGGGCTAACATTGTGACCCAGCCAAACGAATAGCAGCGGAAACAATATATCTTCTATAACCTCCCAAGCAACGATGATGACAACGAGTGCCAGGCCATGTTCTTTGAGAGTATCCAGCAGTTTTGATGGCCGGAAATGTTCTAACTTATGCTTAACACGGTGCCATACCCACCGCAGTGCGCTTCTCATTCTTCTTCGCCCTCATTATATGGTATCATAGCATGTTTGTGTGGCGCTGTCAAGTCTCTTTCGGGGACTTCTATTAAATTATCTGATCCAAGATAGGAACAGTATCCATCAAATGTAGAAAGATCGTAATACCATTCAAGTTCGATCGATGTTGCGTTTACTTCGTTTATCTTCTCGAATATCTTCTGAAGGTTGAAGTGGCGGGCGCTCCACCTCTCTTTCAGTGGTAGCTTCTTCGAAGGGTAGTGGTCTCCGAGTAAAGGGGGTAAATACTCCCGGGTTGTTTGTTTGTTTACCGAACGTCTGCATTGTTTAAAGTCTTCTCCTGTAAAAGTAAATGCTATTGGTATGTTATTTTTGACTGTATCGCCGTCATAGCATAAAAATAGGTTGTTGGTTTTGTGTTTTATTAGTTTTCGGTGATCTCGCACACTGTGAATGTCGTAGGCCGACATTGGAAATGATACATAGTACTTGTCAGGGACAATCCACTTAGAAATATTATGTGCGCATTTCCATGCCGTGTGTGCCCCGTATAAAACAGACCACCCATAAGAATCGCGACGGGCGCGATCCTTTGGATGGATAGGCACATAATAAATAGGTATTTCTACGCGTTTTTCCGTATTAAAACGCACTGGGCGACGAAAATAAACCGGGTCGTATGTCCATTCTCCGATAATCTTTCGTACTATTGGCGCCAAGTCGTCGTTTGCTACTATCCATATAGTAGAGCAGCCGGCCATAGCACATTCAAACACAGACTTCTGGATAGCGGTAAAACCCTTATTGACCGGTGCCAATATCTCCGGAGTATTCAGGCCAAAATCTGTTTTAAGATTGGCTACGGGAATTATCCCCGCTACATGTATTCTTGGACGCATCTGGATCCACCAAATATTTTAAAAATCTATTGTATCCCAAACAACCCGCCGATAAACCTTCGAGCAGATTTTCCTCGCTAACTTTCGGAAGCGTGATATTACTGGCTTGTGGTTCTTGTCGAATCGGGCACTCTCGCGTTTGGCGGCATATGCTAGATGTTCTATGTTTGTAATATTTATCATTTCCTGCCGTTGTTTGTTCGCTAGCTTTCTTTCCTTTTAAGCCTCGCTGCTCCATCTCATAAATTAACTTGAAGCGTGCCATTGTCTCCGAATATTCAAAGTCTAACAGCTGTTTGCTATCTAGGAATGAGACAGCAATAGCATCTTTAACAGGAGTATTTCCATCAATACGATCGGAACCATAAAACCATACCTCCCCAACAAAACTATCCTTTGTCTCAATGTAGTCAAGCTCATGCTTCCCTCCTATGTGAAACGCAATATTATCATAACATATATATCTCTTGTTGTCAATAGTTTTCTGATGGACGAACCCTGTGCTCTTATTATCTCCAAAGTAAAAGCACTCGTTAAAGGTTATCTCTGCGATCTTACTATACTCGTTGGCGCAGGTGATGGCATCCCCGGTGTGTCTTATAGAGTGCGCCATATTTGATAGGGGTACTTGGCCGTTGAGAGACATAAGAAACATCATGTGTTCCCACAATGTCTCTTTCTTTGTTCCAACAATTTTATTACCCTCACGTGATATGAGTGTGCTGTTTTCTCTTCCTATGCCAAAGCACGACAAATCTAACTCGGGCTCAAAGTGGTCAAACCTGAACGGCCTTCTCTCTTCCGCAAAGATGATAGGGTATTCGTTATTAAAAGCAAACAGCATTGCTTCCAAAGAACTGCCAACTACTATCTTGTCATACTCGAACAAGCTAGTTCCTTAAACCGCTGTGATCGGTTCCGCCCATATACCATGTTGGATTCATCATATGAAATTTTTGTTTATAGTGCTTCCAACCAAGAGCATGCCCAAGTTCGTGTTCCATAACTCTCGGTTTTTTTGCTGATGAGGGGTAAATAAATATTTTTGCTTTCACAATCTCGCCTGTTGTCTTGCTAGTGAATATTCTGGTTGCTGCTAAATTTGTATTTCCTATATCGCCCTCTGGTAAGGTAAAAATAATCTCTCCATAAAGGGGGGCTGAGCATGATAAATTATAATCCAAATATACGTTGCCAAATTTATATCCCAAGGCCTTCCAAAAACGCAAAGCCGTGTTGGCCTGATCTTTAGTTATTTCTGTGGCTGCGCATACTCTTACCGCAGGAACTATATGCCATTTTGCAATTCTTTCGGGTTGGCCGATAGCAAATATGAGATAGGCATTGACTGATTCTGATGTTGTGATCTCACGTTTCACTTCCTCCTGGGTGCCTATATCCGCTAAACGTCTATCAGAAGGAAAGCAACTTAGTAAAAGCAGGAACAACCATCGCATACCATAAGTAGGCGATCTTACTTATTTTTTATAGTATCAAAAATATCGATGTCATACTTAACTTCATTTAAAAGCGTTCGAAGATCGAGGCCGGCACAGTCTATTTTACCTTTATTAATGTGGTAATGGCTCACAAACCCTGTAAAGTTCCCGTATGCCACATCTTGTTCGTATTTTGTCGAGGTTTTACCAAACTGACCTTCTGGGGTTTCATAAGGAATACCCGTTGCAGCGTGGATTGCTTTCCATAGAGCTTTGACGGCTTCTATTTGTTTGGGATAAAACCCCAGGAATGGATCAAGCCGATTACCATGGACCCAAGCTCCCTCTATGACAGGTCTCTCGCCGAAGCCGTGTTCTCTATACCAGTCTTGGTATTTTGGATAGTATGCGTTTGTGATCTCAACACCAACAGAAGGGCGGTTTGTTCTAGAAGACCCGGCATGCCATGCGGCGTGCTGCATATCCAGTGTTTGATATATTGTTCCGTCATTGTCAATTAGGAAATGTACCGATATGCCACGCCTGTCTAACACATTCTGGCACGACTTAGAAGACAAACACACATCCCAGTGATTAACAAAATACCTGATCTTGCGCTTTGGGCGTCCGGAATAGTCATAGTAGTTTCCCCTTCTTGTTTCTAAGCCACCTTTTTCACTCCATAAAACGAACTTATCCCATTCTATCGGGTGGAACTCCCCGTTATATATAATATAGTTAGAATAATGTGCATCCGATGGCTCGTGATCATCAATATTAGCTTGGCGCTCAGACCACAGGCGCCTAAATGTCATGGGGCCGCAGAGACCATCTCCTACAATGCCATGGCCTTTTTGCCACTTTTTAATAGCTCGGACTAACTTGTCGTCAAAGTATTTCTCACCAAACCAGCTTGGCTCCCAGCCAAGTTTTTTGGCCGAGGCCTCGTTGTAAAAATGTTTGTCCATTTAATAATTGCCCCATTTATTCAATCTTTCCCACGACATAATTGTCCAAGATGACATTGTAAATAGATCCGCCAACTTTTATCTCCTCTATCATTGACCGATCGACAACCAGCGTTGTGAGACGAGGCAGCTTAAACCTCACATCTTCAGCGGCTTGTAGGACCGTAACTTTCAAATATCTTTCTTCTTCCGGCTTGTAATCTTCTGGTAACACAATCAGAGATTCTGTCTCTGCTTCCTTTGCCGGCATATCTATCAAAATATATCGATTAACTGGATTAAACATTGCCTATCTCCTTTGATAAAATATTGCTGTGTAGTTTGTATTGTCCCTCAGACATGAATACTTCGGTTCTACGGCCACAATTTTTACAGTTCATTGTAACATGGTAGTTATTCCCAACAGTAGTTTGTCCGTCACCAACCGGTTGATAGTAGCACTCTATATGTCCGAGTGTGTTACACTTTCTTTTTAGGTCGCTTCTTTCTATTAAGTGGTTAAAGTTCATCTATATCTCATTAAAGTGTGCAAGTATCGTTTGTACAGAATTTAGTGCCATGGCCGGCCTCTTCAGTATCGATGCGTTGGATCTGAACCACTTTCTTTATTCTCTCTTCATATTCTTCTTTCGTTATTGGTTCGTATGGCGCTTGTTTATATCCGGTTTCTTTGTATTTAAGGAATGATACTGCCTTTAGTCTTGTCTCATATAATTCAAGAGCACTTTTAATTTGGCTTGCCTCATCATCTTTGAACGTGATAGTAACAGACACGGCGTTATCGGCCCAATAATGTTGATACTGGGCAGCAATTTCAAGTTGTTCCCACATCGATACATCCCGTTTTCCTTTGTGAAAATACGGCTCTTTAACAGGAAATTCGACACAAGTAGTATTCGGAGAATATTCATCATCCTCCATAGTATAACCTGCTTCTCTAATACTGTCAAGTAATTTTGAATCTTTTGAGAACCTAATGCGTCTAATATAGTACTCATCCTCTGGAAAATGGATTCCGGGTGTTGAGCCATTCAACAAGGACACTGTTCCCGATGGCTTAATAGAAGTTGTTCTGATCGACTTGGGAACACAGAGCCAGTCTGAGTATTCTTTATCAAGCAATTGAACATGCTCATAAGCGTCATCACACCACTTTAACATATTGCGTCGGCCATGTTTATTAAACGCCTGTATAATACCAGACTGTGAGAGACCAATGCGGCGGTTCTTCAGCATCATAGCGTTAGTCTCGGGCCAATGGGTGTTGACCAGTGTAACCGTCTTCCCATATAAATACGCACACTTAAGAGTTTTTAGATAATCATCATATGTCTCGTGCTTCGCTGGAAACGTCTCCACCAAGCAGCAGCACTCACCATCGTGAAGTTGTTGTTCGGAGCAGGGGTTAAATCCTGCCACATTAACATCATCTAGTCGATCATCATCCTTGAAGCGGCCCTTGGTCTGTGCGTTTCGCAACCAGATATAGCCGGGCTCTCCGTTCTTCCTGCTCTGCTCTGCGTGCCAAGTGTAGTCCATTCCAACCACCGCATTGAATGAGTTGTTGGAGCCCCATCGATGATGATATAACTTCTCCTGATCGTTTTTCATCTCAAGGTAGCGTTTGTCGTCATAGTTCCCCATCGCTAGTGCGGCCGATCGGCGAACGTTTCCGGCGACTACGCACCGACCGATAAGGTTCTCTGTATCAACAATATCGACCGACGAGATAGGCTCTCCGATCTTAGAAGCGAAGAGTTCTGTCAAGTTTTCGTGTAGTTCCAGCAGTGGGCCATGTCCTGACGCTGTTCCGCCGAATCCATTAATCTTAGAACCAGGCGGCCGGATGGCTGTATAATCAAACTTTGGCACTTTGGTCCCCAAAAAGAAGCCATCGAGAAGGGTATGAACCGAATTGACCCATCCTTCACGGCTGTCATCGATCACAAGCGTGTCGCCTGTGTATTCTGGCTCTTTGATGGTAAATGTATTTGCCCCAAGAGTGTCGAAACCAACACCGACACCGAGCATCAATGCGTCCATCATCCAAGCGAACAGATAGCCGCCCTTGGTGACCAACTCTTTGGTTGAACGAAAGGCACAGTTAAACAATGCAGCTCCAGTTTTTTCTTCCACAAACTTCGTCCCCATCATCCATAGGCCGCGGCCCGGAGGCGTCCATTTCAGGTTGAATAGGCGATCGTATGCGTCCTTAGCCGTCGTCTGTGCTTTCTGATCGTTCCATCCGAGCCCCAACATAACAACGTGCTGCTTCTGAACGTTAAACATTCCCTCGATCACACGGCGGCAAGTCTGGTGCCACTCTTCAGTGCCGGTTGCTTGTGGATCAAATTCGCTCAGCCGTCTTGAATATGTGCGCTTGTATGTGATGTAGCCGATCGGCCCCCAGGGTACCTCTGCTTTTTTGTACGGCTCGATAAAAGTATCTGATAATCTAAATCTGCGTATGTTTTCTATGGTTCTCATTATGTTTATTTCCTTTTTCTAAACTTCTCGTATTTATTTTGTAGCAAACCCCGTTGCGCTTTCGGTGTCAATGTGACTGGGTTTAGCGGGATTAAGCCGGCTGGTCCGGATGGTGTCAGTTTTGGCATTATCTTAATATTCACGCACGAGGTGTCCATGAATATATCGTATATCATGCCGTCTGGCCCATTTCTATTTTTTGCTATGAATATTTTGCCTAGATTGTTTTGTTTATCTTCGATGCTGCGAGACACCGAGAAGATGAAGTCGGCTACAAAACATTTATTGAATGCTTCCGAGATCTGTTCCATTGTGATAACTTCCGCATTAAGGCCGCTTCTGTTTGTTTGTGAAGCTGTCCACACAGGGCACCCATATTCTGTTGAGACCCCACGTAACTCTTCATAGATAGATTCCAACTCGGCTCTCTTCTCCTTGCGAACCACGACCGGTCTTAATAAGTCTGCGTAATCCACAATTATCATATCAGGTTTTATCCCTCTCTTTAACAACTTTGTTAAATGAGTTTTGATAGTTGCGGTAGAGGCTGATTTAGTTGGATACTCTTTGATGATAAGTTTTCCACCAATATTTTTAACCATCTCATAGATCTCGTCCTTAAAGTTTGGTAGGTCATTGAGTGGGTAGCCGGTCAGACAACTATCATAACGCCCAGCAATTACTGTTGATTGTAGTTCCATTGTGTAATGAACTACCACCTTGTTTTCTTTGAGCCCCTCTGATCCAAGATGGACCAAAACCATGCTCTTTCCGGCGCCCGTGGGGGCGATTACAACTCCCAACTCGCTCTTGCCTAGGCCTCCACCGCAAATGCTATCCATATCCTTCCAGCCGGTGCTAACGGGGTGTCTGAACTTGGGCACGAAGCGCTCTTCGAAGTCTGCTAGGTAATCATAACCAAAATTGTTGTCTGAGCCGAGTTTAAGTGAGTTGTTGATGACATTTGAGATTTCATCAAATGAGCAAGTTTGAAGCAACCCAACTGATTTTAACATCGCTTCTTTGAGGTTCTGCTTTCGGCAAAAGTCGAGCGATTGTTCTTTAATATATTCTCTGTCTGTGAGTTCTTTCTTTAATATTCTCGCGTAGTATTCTCTCACCTGTTGCCGCACGACTTCGTCTTCGTTGTCGAGATCAGTGCGAAGGGTGGTGATGATTGCTTCGGCAGACGGGTGCTTGCTGTATCTATCTCTGTATTTTATGATCTTATCGACGAATACACGAAGGTATTCGAGTTCCAGAAATTGAATATCGAGCACTTCAGTAATTTGATCAGCAAAGGGGCGGTCCTCATAAATGAGTTGAACGAGCCCCTCTTGGAACGATTTACCGTAGCGCGAAAAGCTTGCTTTTTCAGACAAGTATCACCTCACGTTTTATATCTATAAGTATAACAGTTCTCACTGTAAAGTCAAGTAATTTAGGTGACTGAATTGATCTTATTCAGGTGAAGTTCGAGGTCTTTCCAGTTTAATTCTCCGAACCCATCGTCTCTCATATTTTTCATTATCTCTATCTTGTTGAAAACACACTCAAAATTTTCAACTGCGTTTTGAACGAAGTCTTTTGATTGAATCGAAAGCATCGGAGAATAAAGTTGCATCATCTTATAATTGTGAGCTATAATTTCTTTGCCCTCGACGATGTTCGTATGAAACTTTAACTTTGAGCCTGTGTTCTCACAATATTCGATCACATCATCAATCGTATAGTCTTTGTCCGAGCCCAAGAAGCTCAGTCGCTTCTCGATTGTTTTAAAACCCACACCCTTAATGCCTGGTAAATTGTCGGACGAATCGCCGATCAGGGCTCTTGCAAGTGCCATATTTCGTGGATGGACGCCAAGCTCCTCAACGATCTTCTTCTTATTATATACTGCCTTTTTAACAGGGCGAAACACAACAGTTTCGTCATCGCACAGTTGATAGAAGTCTTGGTCGTTCGATATGATCACCTTCTGCCAGCCGTCATAGTGCGATAGATGAGTAAGGTGTGCAATCACGTCATCTGCCTCTACCTCTGGGAGCATTATTTGAATGATAGGCATCTCATTCAAATATTCCATCAGGCGCATTTGCTGCCATACCTTGTTTTTCATTTCCTCATCTTCTGTGAGGTTCTTCACACTCCGATTTAGGCGGATTGGCTTGCGGCCGGCTTTGTAGTTCTTATTAATAGCCTTGCGCTTGTTTGAGCCGCCAGGACCGTCCCAGATGAATACGATCTCATCGGGCTTTGTCTCCCTCACTAGCTTTTGAAGGATTTTTAGTGTCCCCTTAATGCCTCCACACGGATTGCCACCCATTGTTAGGCTGGGGTCCATGATATATGCTCTAATAAACATATTCAGGCTGTCTATTAACAACACTCTTTTCTTTTTATCGCTCATTCAATACCTCTACTTTCCATAGTTTCTCACTATATTCTCTTAGTTTGCCGTCGACATAAACCTGATGTTTGTCGCCGTAGAAACTGATATCGGCGTCAATCATCTTGTTGTATAAGCCGACACGAGTTTCTGTCGATAGGATCGCGTTGTAGTCCTCGTCCATATCGTTTATCTCACAGATCATCTTAACTAGATCACCCATTTTCATAGTCTGTAACTCCCTGCGACCTTATTGTCAATAGTATAGACGACTTTTTTTATTCCGACGTGTTTCATTGCCGCGTGGCACATTGAGCAGGGCTTTGATATTTTGTATTTTCCTGCCTTGCCTATTCTTGCGATATAGACAGTGGCTCCCTCTGTGATGCTTCTATCAACACCCAGTATTGCACCGAGTTCTGCATGGAGTGTGCTGATGCCATCATGCTCGTGTTGAAAGCGAGAGCCAAAGGCACAGTAGCCGTTCTTATTTGTCGATACATTTCGCACGCTACCCTTTATAAGTACCGCGCCATGGCGGTAGTCTGGTAGAGTGCTCTGCTGTGCTGCTTGGCGGGCGAGGTTCATGTACCTCTTAACTTTCCCGCTGTACGCATGAAACTTAGTAGCACTATATGGCGACTCGTATTCTTTTGCTACTGTTGACACGAAGCCCTCCTACAAGCTTATATATCTAATATATCACAGCCATGGCTTGCTGTCAAGTGCTTACTCTGGATCGTTATAGAAATCTTCCGCGTTGCCTTCGCGCTTGTCAAACTTTTGAACAACCTCTTCATCCATTAATTGGACAATTCTATTCCTAAACTCTTCATCAGTCTTGATAACCTCCGCCCATCTAGATGGTTGGAACTTCTTTGTATAACCATCCGGCATTTCTAATGTATACCACGAACCGGCACATTTTAAGAACTCAGAACCTTTGACTGCATCCAGCCATGACTCTTCATCGTTGATGCCCACATCCTCTGTGCCCCACAAAATGCGGAAGGCACAGTTTCGTCCTTGGGTGCCAAAGCGCGACTTCTCGATCTTTGCCTTGACCTCTGATCCGATGCGAAAACCCTTATCATCTTCAACAAACGCTGACTTTGCTTTTCGCCCTGTCAGCCAGATGCGTAGTGAATATGAATAGTGGAGGGCTTTGCCGCCCGGGGTCATATAGGGTGTTGTCATCGCAATAATGCGTGCATTTGGGCCTGACGGTATATTAGTTTTCAATTGATTGAGAACCAGTAATGTTGCCTGCTTATCTGCAATAGGGATCACCAACTTAGACATGCCCTTCGCAAGAATACGTGCTTTCACTGCCATCGATGACTGAGGGTTGAAGTCTCCTTCAACGTCGGATACTGACGGTGTGAATGCGAGAGAGTCCCAGATAAACAAAAGCTGATCATCCGATGCTCCCAACAATTCTTCCACGGTCTCCAGTACAAACTCCACAGAGGTTGCCTGGATATACATTAAACGGCTTAGGTCGCATCCTGCGCGTTCTAAGAAGTCAGGATCGATAGCCGACTCTGAATCAAAGTATACAACTATCTTGCCCTGCTTCTGGGCATTTGCGGCGATCTGAGCCGCCATATATGACTTACCCGTGGAGGTGAGGCCAGCAAGTTCGGACACCTTACCGACGGGGATGCCGGCTACTTGTCCTTTACAGATAATACTATCAAGCCATCGAGATCCTGTCGAGATCCACTCTTTGACCTCTGTTGGATTCTCGCCAGTTAGGTCGTGTGCGACATGTCTGCCGGCCTTCTTATTAACAAGACTCATTAAGTCTTGCATTGATACGCGACCAGCTTTGGTTTCTTTTGCTTTTTTAGCCATCAGCCGTTATTCTTTGTTTCTTGGATATGAAGTCGCAAATCTTGAGCATCTACTTTGATCTCTTGCATAACCTTACGGACACGTGTGCCGGCAGCGTTGTTGCCATCCTCATAGAACTTAGCGTAATCCGTACGAATACACTCAAGTCGGTTAATCATCTCTTCTAAAATATTAATTCCATCAGTCATTTTGTTATTCTCCATGTTTGTGTTTAAAAAATGCGGCAGACTTTTAACCGGCCTGCCAGCGGCTTTTGCACTACTCTGTCGTAGTTGTAGCGGTCGTGGCGCCAGTTGTGGTTGTGGTCTCTGGTGAGGCCGCGGTCTCAACTGGTGTTGTGGTCGTCGTTGCAGAAACCTCAACAGCATCTGTCGGGCCGGTCGCATTTGTCGAAACGGCCTCCGGATCAACTGAACAAGTCCCGTATGCGGTCGCAACGACTAATACGCCACCCACCACACTAACATGGACTTTCCATTTGGCCCATAACGATTTTAACAATTCCATAACATCTCCTTTTCGTATAGAATAATGCGGCACCCATTTTATGCCGGGGTGCCAGCGGCATCAAACGAACCTACTTATAGTGTTATTTGTTTGCCATTAGTTCGTCAAACGCTCGGTCCACATCATTCTTCTTGCCACTGCTATAACGTGTTGTTTCCGTCGAGCGGGACTCGGCGCTTCCATCGCCGGCTAATTGCTCATCTAAGATTGCATTGATTTGCTCTGGAGTTTGGCGCTCGAATAGAGAGTCAATGTCTGGCATGCTATCAAGGAGGGCAGCGATAGCGTCCGTGTCCTCCAAGAGCGAGGAAGTGTTTCGACGCATCTTTAGGTTTGTTTGGGGGTATGCACCAGGCTGTGTGGGCTTGGTGTATGTGAGAGAAATGTCAGTTCCCTCAAGAGTATCGGTAATATCACCGTAATCTGGATCCAGAATGTATCCAAGAAGGTTCTCATAGGCACGCTTACCGTAACCATAGATCTTGATTCCTTCATCTTCTCGGCCTCGCACCACTACTGGTGAGAAGAACCGGTTGCGAACAAAGAGTGACTTAGCAAGCTTCTTGCTCTCTTCATCGTTGGTGCTTGTGCCTTCCTTCCAGAGTGCGGATGCGAACTCGCAAATCGGGCAGTCATCGCCAAAGTTGCGCTTGGGGCACACAATGCCGCCGCGGTGGTTTCCCACGTTATAGTGGAAGTACATCTCCTTAAGAGGATCTCCATCTGGTGATGGCACGATCCGAATATCTTGATCTCCTTCATCGGGTTTAAACCAAACTGATTGTTCCCTTGTTCCCTCACCACGTAGTGTGGCAAGCTTCTTTCGCATTAGTTCCATGTTAATTGACATTTATTGTCTCCTTTGTTTTTTATGGTATAGAGTACTGAGCGGTTCCTCAGCACCTAATGTAACACTCTTAATCTACTATGTCAAGAGTTTTTTGTTGTTTTTGTATCGTGTTTGTGTGGGCCACGACGTACCCAAAATCATTGTGTGGGGTTTCATAGATCGCGTATGAGATCTTACGAAATGCGTTTGTTGGCTTCTCTTTTAAAATGCTCACTAGTTTCCTATGTAACGACCCTTCTGTCGCCAACCTTTCCTCATTTACACATATATAATAACATAATTCACGCTCGGTGTCAAGCTGAAAAAGCCAATTTTCTTGAAGATTCTTTGGGTTAAGCACCGCCATGCTGCGAATTCTGTTTATTTCTGAGGGCTTGGCGACTTGGCCGATTTCCGGCTCTGAGTGGGTAAAATAGTTGAGATAATGAACTGCCGAGAAAATGGCAGCGTTGATGGTATCATAATATGATTTGATTGGGACGTCACCCAGAGTTCTCTCGATCTCCAAATTAGAAAACACTGTAAATGATTCAAAAAGGCCTGATCGCGCATACTCCTGAAGAACACCAAATGTTGTATTTTCAATGAGACTCCTTTCGCCATTTACAAGTTCGATATCAGGCTTCACATAAAACACCTCAAGCTTCTTGTGGCTCATTTGCTCTAGGATCCCAAGAGAATAGTTGGAACTATATGTTGTACCAACAATAAACACCTGAACTGTATCTTTGAGTTCCTTAAAGAAAGTCTTCAGATCTGGGATACTCTTTTCATATTCTTCTGGGGTTTCAAACTTCTTTAGTTTCCGCTTTCTTTTACTATTCTTCTTAATCGTGTTATTCAACTCATATACATCGTATTGAGTGATGTCGCCAAACTTGCGAGCAATAGCAGAGGCGCCTGTACCTATTCCTACAATTGAGATCATAGAACCAAATTATCCAAATCGTAATAATTCTGGCCGGCCTTTAGATTCACCTCGAACCTTCCGAGTCGATTTATAGCGAACGCTTCTTTAATTTCTTTAATCATATCTCTATCTTCATCAGCAAAATCAATGACTATCTCATCATGTACAATATGTGAGATAAACGTTTTTTTGCCCTCCAACATTTTGTCAATTTCTATTGCTCTCTCGATCACAAGGTCTGCGGTAGTGCTTTGAATTAGGTAATTCAGTGCCTTCCAGTCGCTAACTTTGATATTGCGTCCGAATACAGTAGTAATATATTCACCGTCATAGTATCTGTCAAGTACTTTTTTGCGATCATAGTGATTAGTTTTAAGATCTGGTGAATCTGGGTTATATAGCCACGCGAAAAACATAGTTTTTGCTTCTTCCCTGTGCATGTCTGGGTTTTTAAAAACATTAACGATATTCCAATTATGAATGTCGTCTTCAGGCTGATGTTGCTCGGAAAGCGCCAGCACGGTGCGGGCCTCCGCGCCGTTATAGTCCATGGATATAAACCAGTCATTATGTGGCTTTATAAGGCGTCTCAGTTCCCTTTTCATGGTTAAGATAGGGAAAGACCCACATTGTGTTGTAAGACGTCCTGTAATGGTACCAAAGAGGTTATAATTAATATAGCGAGCACCAGACATTATCTTCTTTGAGGCATTGCGTAAATTTGTGCTTGTGAATAGGCTGCGACAGTCTGAACTGTCTAATTTTAGATCCTGGTACCTTATCTTATACAGCAGCTTTTCTGCCCCAACCAGATAATCATAGTTTTTTGGTTTCTCGGTGTTCTCAAAAATATGTTCTGTGATTCTGTTTTTAACGTCGCATAGGCGAGATAGAGCATCGTGTGGCACCAAGTCGAAAAAGCAGTGTTCCCGTAAATCTATCTTTCCAATCTCAAATGACTTCTTATACGCCTGCAGCCTCCTTGATATTTTCGACCATTCCTCTTTTATAGATTCTGGGCATGCCTCCGCGATAGTCTCGCCTTGGGCATAGATCCACGCATACTCTACATCGGCGCCGTAGTCGGCAGAGGGTCGCCACGTTCGGGTTAGATTGGTGGGAATGTCGTCAAAGTGTAGGTTTCCATCAGCATATACGCCAACGCATTCTTGCTTGTCGTCAAGTGTTTGAAAATACATTAGTCCGCCAGGATTTCTCGTCTTCTAATAATATAGTTGATTGCGCCTCGATAGTCAAGTGTTTTGTTGATAATTCTTTCGAAAGAGTCTAAAGCTGTGTTCAAATCAAGCCGTGCGATATCGATACACTCGTTGATCAGGCGCAGCTTCTCACCATCGGTAAATCTTGATTCTTCTTCATAAAATCTAATATTGCAGTATAACTCCAAAAAATATAAATCATCATATTTTCTAAGAAATTTATCCAGTGTATATTTAACAGGAAATATTGTTGTTGGCGACACTTTCCCTTCGCTACAGTGGTGGGCTATATATGCCCTATCTTCCATAGACTCACTATAAACCCGAAACATCAAATCTTTAAACACACTAAGATAGTTTCTATGAGCCTTCTTATATGCAACATTTAAGATGTGGTCGGTTGTGGGCAGTCCATACACAGAAGAATATTCTAACGTTGATGGGCCGGCAAGATCTGCTACAATTCGCCATGGCATGTGCATATCAACCATGAACCCATATGAATTACACGCATTTAGATAAAACTCCCAGTTTGGGCTAGCCACAAATTGTTTTATTTTTTCTAGATCGTTATCTGGCTTTAAGTCAGCAACCTCGATAGCCAAGCCGGATGCATTAATCGGGCAAACGCGACTTTTAACAAAGCCGGGGAAAGTGAAGGGCTCAACTTTACATATAGTCTCCAGCATGGGCAGCAGCTTCAAAATAAATTCATCAAAATTCATGGCCGGCGGCGATGCATGTTTAATATTCTCAGACAAGCTCCTGCTGATCTCCAAGATATGGTCTTTATACAGTTTTCTGGGGTTCTGATATGCTTTGTGGGCTTTTAGTTTGGACAGGTGTGTGTCCGATGTATTTATTTTGCCTGATAGGGCACATTTATCGAATTGTTGGGATAGTTTTTCAAATGCATCCACCACAAAGTTTAGCGCCGATAAGGGCGACCGGGAATCTGCAGATGATGCAAGACTTCTTAGTTCCACATCTCCAGATATGATTATTGGTTCAAAGTGTCGATTAGCTCTACCGTACATTCTCTTTTCTGCAAATTCGAAATCCATTAAATTTGTGTATTTAAAAGAACCTAATGTAGATAAATATACCATCTTTTTATAAAACAATTTTCTGCTTGTTTCTTCGTTGCTTTCTATAAAACCTATTGACATATTTTTCCTTTTAAGCGTTGGCTATCGCTTATAAATTTATATCACCCTACTACGACACATCTATTGCGCCGGCGTCGGCCCAACTTTTGGTCGTTGCAACTGCTTCAACTGACTCTACATAACTTGTTATTTCGGCTGAGCGCGTTGATTCTGGGGCGGAGGTGGTGTCAGATCCTTTGACTTGGCACTTGCTTTTTGATGGTTTGTTGATCGCTGCAGGTTTTGAACTATTGCCGCTATTGTCGTTCGACGACATAACCCACTGAGCCTGGATCACAGTGTTAGCTTTACCGGGGCCGAAGCTGTGCTCTGAGCGCTTCACCATATAATACCCTCCTATCCCAAATCTAGTTAAATCATTTTCTAGAACTGATGCTAGGGTCTCGGCGGTGATGATTTTGTCTGCATGCATTTGTTTCAGTTCTTTTTCATTCGCAACTCCTGTGGTGGGGGACCAGCCGCGGGGATCAACATAGATATACGTCCCCGGAAACACACCAACGTTTGCATAAGAATCAATATTGACATCATACACTTCTCTCAGTTGTTCTAAACCATTATATCCCTCTTGTGCGAACCTTACCTCCTTTAAGAAGGGTATATTAGTTGCGGTCATCCTGATTTTTTTGACTATCCCCCGATCCTTCCCAATTACATAGTGATGGATGCCATTCTCTTTATCCTCGTTGTAGTCGCCATTTTGTTTTTCGGCTGGGTTGGCTCGGCCAGCAAAATATGTAAGATAATTAATTTCACTTTCTGCGCCGGCATCACTAATCGGAGTATTGCTAACCCCTGATATATTTAATATCGGCCACGGATCACTTGGGTTTCCTGTATATGCCGGCCATTTGCTGGCCGGCAGACGCGACAAAATCGTTGATTTTAATGCTATACGCATCTTATCGATGGCTGTTGTTATAACATCGCTATCATCTGATATTTTTTTCTTGTATGATGTTACAACGGCCTGTGTCAGCAACGTTCTTTGTTTGACCGCTCCCTCGAAGCAGGTGTCGTCGTTTAAAAAAGTGGCCACGAAATTTTTGAAAAACTGATCTAAAAATCTTGGTAGAGGATATATCACTGTCGCGCGATTCATAGTGTTTTTGGCTAACCATTGCGTAAAATATTTAACTGAAACCGGAATATCTCCCATATTTATAAATTTACTGACTGTGGGGTCTTGTTGATTCACTATCTCTAGTGGTCCTAGGAGGACTCTCATTTTTTTAAATGCGTTCTTTTGGTTTATATACGCAAGTTTTTCTTCATGAAGAAGTTCATCATCTATAAGCATCATTAAGCCTGCATCCTTTTCAATCTCGCTCAAAATCGAGTCGGCAGATTCGAGGCGATCGTCTATTCCCTCTATAATTGTATCTATTAGATCACTGACATAAAAAAATGCACAAGAATACTTACCTACGCTGCCGCCCATGGAGGGTCTGGTAGAAAATGCACCTCTATTTAGGGCCGCGGCACGGTCTCTCGTACTTAGAGCCTTACCAGTACTCAATAGTCCATCGATTTTTTTCTTAATGGCCGGATCCGGTGCTGTTGCTTTCGTATTAAAATCTTTACCAAAATCTGAGTATGGACCTTCCATATTAAGAGATCTCAGTTTTGAATATGGTATATTAACATATCTGAGTAATCTCTTTTTTGTTAGTGAGGTAATAATCGAAGACGCGATATTGCGAATATCATCTTTAGCCTCTTTTTGAAATTTGTCTTTTATTGCCGCCATTTCTTTTGGCTGGCAGTTCTGACTCAAGGAGGATTCAGTAAGCTTTCTAATTAAAGAGTTTTTGAAAGATGATTCAGTCCCAAACACACTAAACATTTTATTGTCAAAGTGGCTCTCTATATAAGCCAGATATTGTACGTTAAACCTAACCGAACCATCATCTGCAATATCAAACTTATGTATCGTTGGGGTTAAGTTTAGTGTCACAAATGAGTTATTTACTGCTTTTGTTAAATCAGAACTTGCAGCACCAGTTTTTCCCTTGGGGGTTTGCCACCCCACGACTGCTTTTATCCTGAAGTTTAATCTTGTCAGATTTTCATATTCTACTGTTCCCTTCGTGGCATCAAGCTTGTTAGCTAAATTTGGACCTCCTGTTTTCAATGCTAAATCAACATACCGATATAGTTTATCTTGAAGATTGTTCCGTGGTCGGAACAATTCGTCAAAGCTGGCAGCGAACAGGGTTAAACTGGCCTTAATGCTCTTCTTTACTCCAAATGGATTTGTGCCCTCATATGAAAATGTGAAATCGTTTATTCCTGCCCCTACGCCGCGCTTCCTTCTGTCTGATAATGCAAACTCAATTGAATTTTTAGTTGGGGCAGAGTCAAAGTGGAATTCTTGACTTATTTCCTCGCCTTCATCGTTTTCATATACTTTGAACAATCTGATTTGTGGAACAAGCGAGGAAACTTCACTCGTTTGCAAATTTAAGAGAGTCGATTGTGAGCTATATTGTGTCAATTTATTCATGAACCCATATGGCTCACTATCTATCATCAGGCAGGCATTTTTTACTTTTCCATCGGAAGAAGAACCACCACCGGTGCTATATGGCAATCTTTTTCTCTCTACAAGCTCAACATTGTTCATTTTATAATCTACAAATTTAAATATATGCGCCAACATAAAACACTGTTCTTTGAAGTCGGCGACCGAAGTACCGGAGGCTCCGGCGATGGGGACTGATGACCCAGACGTCGCAAACATGTCCATGGCTTTCTTAAATTTAGCAGCCTCTGCATCCACCTCGGCCTGGCTGCGGGCGTAGTTGGGTCGGGCCGGGGCGGCGCCGGCGGTGGCTGCGGACTTCATCTGGAAGATATACCCCTTAAGCTCGCCGGCACTGGAGGCAACATAGCTATCCATCCCCACACCACCGGGGGTGCCGAAGTTTTTTCTAAGGGTAGCAAGATCCATAGCTAAATAAGTAACATTTGGATCCAGCTTGCTGACGGCACCATCGCCTAAGATTGCATGATATCGGCCATACATATACGTGTAGGCTTGGCCTTGAAGGCTGCTCTCCTTACCATCACCGATATACCAACCATCGATTTGATCGGAGGTGGCTTTTTTACCGGTGCCTTCAGGATCAGACACTTCACTAGCCACCGAAGCCAGTGTTTCATTCCACCATGTCGCGGCAAGACTCTTTCGAAAATTTGATCCCGGTTTGAATTTGTCGTCGCCGTCGGACCAAATTTTGGGTATTTCTCTATAACCCATTCTAAATTACCCCTAGCGTCTTCAATGCATTCTCTATATTTATTGGAATCTCGATCACGTCGCCTGGGCGCAGATGAGCCTCGGTTGGCATGCCGTTATACCACGCTATAACCCACCAGTATGTCACGCTTCCATAATACTGTGATGCCAGATTATAGTATCTATCGCCGTATTTCCATATATGTGGTGTAGTTTTTAGTAAAGTGCGATCTATAATATCTGGGTTGTAAAGGATCGGCGTCTCATATTGGATCACTCTCTTAATGTTTCTTTTCTTCATTAGGAAGTCATAATAATCTGTGTCGTTAGCTAATTTAGATGTGTTTTTATATCTCGGCATTGTTGATTTCGTTCCTTTAGTATTCTAGATCGTAAATAAGTTGGCCGCGGCCTTTTTTTCTATCCTGGCGGTGTGATTGGCCGGCCACAGAGCTACGCTGATAGGCGCTAGCAGTGCCATCTTTAACTGCTCTGACATCTTTGTTGAACCTTGATTTACTAAACCATCCACTATATCGCGCGGCTGAGTTATCAAGAGCTTGTTGTGCAACGTCGCGATCTCCAAATTCTTCTTCCATTAGTTCATTCATGGTTTCTTGCTGTTCATATTGTTCGGCCTCGAAATCACTGCACTCGTCCTCGGTCATGCCGCCTGGGCACTCTTCTGGTGGTGGTGCAGTATATACATTTTCAACATCTATATTGTGTTCTTCCGTATGTAGATCAACTCCGTATGGAAAAGTTGCGGAGAGCGCGTCGCCCTTCTCGTTCCACCCTATCGGGTGTTCGTGAATTGGTGAGAAGGAAAGGTTAATATCTATAAATGTCGGTAGTATAGTATTAACACCTTTCTCAATAACGATTCCTTCATTGGACTCTAAGTTATGATTTACGTGAAGGTTCCCAATCGATCCCAAGAGACCATTTGTGGCAGTTAAATCTGATTTATAGTTTGTAAACGAGCCTCGGCCTTCAAGGCCCGATGCCGTTTCGTCCGCTTTGTTTGTTTTTATTAAATTCATAACCTTCAATCTTACCAAGGGCGCTTGTGCTATTAGCTGTGCGGCCGATCCATCATCCATATATGTCGGATATAAGAACTGAGTTAATAGCTGTATCCTCCCTAAGTTCTCGTAAGCCTCGCTCATCGATGCGGCTGGGACTTTCAGAGCTAACGTTATCAGTCTTTCAGTTGATCTGAATAATTGTATTGGATCAACGCGCCCGAAAACCTTTTCTCTGGTCCATTCTGAGTTATATGTTTCGTTAAGTGCGGTGATAAACGCCTTAAAATACACCTCTTTTCCCGATGATTCGTGTCTGAATGACACAACCATTTGTCTTTGATTGGCCAGAGAATCAGGAGCGTCGATATATGGAGCGATAGGGGCGCGTAGTTGGCCGCCGGCGGCTTCTTCGCTATATTTCTCAACATTAAATCTCCTTGTTGGAGAGTCTTCTGAGTCAAAATTACTTGCCATTTCTTGTTTTTCCTTTTAAATTATGAGACAACTGCTTGAATCTCTCTACCGATCACGTTTATTATCTGTTTGGCCAGGACGCCCTCTTCTGTGCGTAACACCACCTCTATCGGCTGTTTTACCATTGGTGATTGTTGCGCGGCGGCGCCAGGTGAAGTTGTTGGTGTTTGCGATATACCAGCTGTAGCGCGGTTCAGGGCGGCACCGGCGGTGCGTACGCCCGAGGAGGTGGATTCAACTACATGCTTGGCTACTGCTGCTGTGGCACGCATCATTAGAGGGGTTTCAGATGAAGCCTCCATTGTCGCCATATCAGAAACAAAAGCGTCCTTTAACTCTCCAATAGAACTAACTGCGCCACCAAAGGCACTGCTGGTGGCATCACCAAAGAGATTCATACTTTTTGTATTTTTTGCTAATGGACTTGTCATTGAGCCCATAGCTTTGGTGGCGCCGTCGATACTGTTTGGTAGTGCTGCAAACATTTTGTTTTGGTGCTCTAACGATTGGTTAAACGACAAACTGTGTTCTTCGGTGAATGCGGCGGCGAGGCGGACAACTCCACGCGTTATGGCGTCGAACTGCCCAAGTATTGGACCGAATGTTGCGGTTAAAAATGTTTTGGATATCCAGTTCAGGCCGGTGCGCAGCGCGCCAGAGTTTTTATTAGTTATGTCGAGTGACTTTTCAAAGTCCTTTCCGGCGGCTCGGACGTCGCCGGAAAAGAGTTTAAACCAGCCGCTAGCAGAGTAGGCTGCTTCACCGGTAAAGAGGGCAAGGAACTTTGTGATAGCCATTGTAACCTCTATGGCAACAGGGATCAATTCTATAAAGTCATCGATAAGATCACTATTATTCTCCGTCCATGTCTGGAAGCTAGCAATGAGCTTGGGCAGATCGTTTATAAATGGTATTAGTGCCTCGGTTACCAACGAATCAATGGAATCTCTCAGCCCTATCATTTGATCTGATGGGCCGTCCTTACCTGTCAAGGAATCGACAAATTTCTGAATCGGGTCAATAAGCTTAACAAAAACGGGCTGCAGTTGATTTAACATACCCTTTAGCACATTCATCGTTGATTGAAATCTTTTTGTTTCCTTTTCTGCAGCTTCTAATTCATCTGCAGTTTTTGAATAATCACCAGCGAGACCCTTTAGATCTCCCCCTCTCATAAGTTTAGCTAAATCGCTTACTTTACTGAATCCCAGTTGTTTCATATAAAACTGTTTCTGGTGGTATCCCATTGTGTCGAATTCTAAGCCAGTGCCTTTGATCGCATCTCTGATCATCTCAAATCTCGCGACTGGATCGGTTTCCATCATCATATCCATCGCATTGACAAAGTTTCCACCAAGGGCTGCGTTCAAGTTTCCAGCCATGGTGGCGGCGCCCTCAAACGTATCAAACTTTCTTGTAAGATCGAGGATGGTGCGCATTTCCATGCCTGTTAGCTTTTGGACACGGGCTAACTCTTTAAATGTTCCAATTGCGTCGTCAAACAATGACAAGGAATCCCCCATTTCCGAAAACAGGCTCACGTATTGTTCGGGGGCTTGGCCTATTATCTCCGCATGTTTTTTCAATCGCCACATTTCGTCTGCTGCGGCTGAATCGGCGATGCCCATAGAAGTCACCATTGCCTCCACCCCTTTCGAGTATGTCGCGGTGGAGACTCCCCACCTCTCCATCACAACGGCCATTCCAGCTAGCTCCTTGCGAGTGTCGGAATTAGCTTGGGAGAATATTGTGGTCCCTTTGTATAGGCCGGCCATGGATTTACTGATCTCATCATAACTAGCATTTATTCCTGCCAGGTCTGCTTTAAGTTGTACAGCGTCTTTTCCGAACTCCATACTTGCGCCTGTCAGCATCGTAAATGCGGCGGCTGCGTCTCTGGCTTCTACTGCCAAGGATACCATATAGCTTGTTATGGCAATCATGCCCCCCAGAATAGCGCCCCCGATCGCCAAGGGCAACAGCGCAAGGACAATTGCACCGATAATAATAGCAATTGGCCCGAGGGCCACACCTGCTGCAGCTAAGGATGAGGCGAAGGAGAATCCAGACGAAACTAAGCTTCCCATACTTCCAACCATATTAACCATTGAGCCGGCTTGCTTAGCTATGGCTTGGCCGATGGCCGATTGATTCATTCCAAGACTGGCTGTTTTTTTTGCCATATTGGTGGCCTGCGAGGCAAAGACTTTGCCATCGCTCAGCGCCTTTTTACGGTCTTTTGCCTTACGCGTGTCGCTCTTTTTTTTGGCTTCGCGCTGTTTAATCCCTTTTTCTAAGTTGTTTTTTTCAAGTTTCCAGTGCTTCTTTTCTTCGGTGCTTAACTTGCTCTGACCCTTGATCCTTTCGTTCAAAAGAGCAAGCTGGGCTTTTTCTAGTTCTAAGTTAGCCTCTGCTAGAATCCTGGCGTTCTCGGCGTTCTCGACGCCCAAGATCTTCTTTTTGTTAAGCTCCTCATAGTTCTTTACTTCTTCCCTGGCCAGGTTTTGTCTTTCTACTGCCGCCTTAAGGCGCTCTTCATCGGTTATCGCACTGTGGGTCTTGCCGGCGCTTTTACCCGTGGACGAAGACGCATTGCTGGCCAGAATCTTTTCCAACACTTTCTTAATATCATCTAATGTCGCCATAATCGTGTTATGCCCTCTTTAAACGTAAATAGTTTATACAAAAAAAAGCAAAGGCTAGCCTTTGCTTTAGTCTTCCCTATATTGCGGCGGGAGTGCTGGCTGATTGGCATTGCTCAGTGTTTGTGTGCTGTTGCCGCCGCTGCTAGCTCTCTCGATCGCTTCGTTCTCTTTCTCAATCTGGCTGGCCAATCTCTCAACAAACCACCTACGCAGCCCCAAAGGTAGATTATAGGCCTCGGAGAATGACCATCCTCCGCTATATTTTAAAAAGAAAAATTGCTCATACACGTTCTCCATGTACTCATCGGTCAGGCCAAAAAAAGTCCGCATTAAGCGGAACCTCAATTTTTTGATCGTATTCGCACTCGGAACATTCAAAATTTTGTGATAAATCTAGGTTAGGGGCGGCTGCTTTATAGGCCATTCTTAAGTGTCGAGAATCCATTGATGGAATGTTCTCTACTAAATAATTAATAACCTCTTTCGAAGTGTCTTCTTTTACTGATATTATCATAGTTCTTAGTTGTCTGGTAATAACTTTATCGTTTCTCTTCTTCCTATCGTGTTCAATACCATCGGCCAGCCTCTTTTCATCATAACCGTCTAACAGTTTAAATGCAACCTCAATACCAGTTAGCGGAAGAGTCGTTGAAAAAACGCCTTCAGCAACTTGAAATACTTTTAATTCCTCGATATCATCTCCAACATATGTGTTGGTGTCGTTCAGATCGAATGTATATTGCTGATTTACACCACAATCCGGGCACGCGATATTAGTGGAGTATTCATTACCATATCCAGATACTCGAATTGATACCAAGATAGCATTTCTGTCACCAACAAGCAAAGACTTTGGATCAATACTTTTATTAAGTATAACGCTTTGAATCATTCTGTCTAGCGCAACACCCTTCTTAAGAAGCGTCCTGGATGTCAGTATATCTTCTTCTTTTGCGGTCATCTGCTTTATCTCAATGCTATCGACCCCATGTAGGGGGTGGCCTGGCGCATAGTGCTTGCCACCAGATGGCAAATCCACAAATTCGGTTGGAACCACAAATGAAAACGGAGTTGCATTTTCAGCATTATTAGCCAGATGCTGGGCTGGAGTATTGGTGTCTTCCGGGCGTGCTGGTTGCATGCCGTCGGTACGACCTCTATTTCTTGACAAATTTCACCTCTCTTAAGTATTATATATGAATAGTCAATTTATTTAAACTTTTTAATTCTAATCGTCGAACGATGCGCCGGTCGAAGCAATAACAAAGTCAATTGCTATAAACTCGATTGCTCGTGCGGGCTTAATCATAATCTTGGCGTATAGGATGTTTTGGTCAATCAAATCAGGAGTTGTGGTTGTTTCATCCAAGACTAGTCTGTAATCTGTGATACCATACTCGGTTTTGACATTTGAAAGGAATGGCTCCACTAAGCCCTTAAACCTATCCCACGTTGCTTGAACATTTTGTTCGAAAAGTATCTGTGAAGAAATTACAGATATCTGCTTCTTCATATGAATTACCAGTCTCCGGACATTGATTCTGTCAAGTGCTGATTTTCTAGCTTGTAAGGTCTTTTGTCCGAATATTACAATTCCTGTATCAACAAAGTTGGCAATTGGATTGATTCTACCCTTATAAAGAGCGTCCCTTTCTTTAGAAGACAACCTCTCTGAAACACCTGTTACAGTTATTCCAGCAGCGCCATTTGATAAGCTTCCGCGGTTGTATCCGGCGGCTGAGAACCAAACTTGTGTTTTTCTCTCTGAGCTACCTAACACTCCCAAAGCGGCTACGCTTGGCGGAATCCACAGGAGGCGGCCGGTGTTTTCATCTCTTGTTTGGACCCACGGGTAGAATGTTGCGCCGTATGATGAGTCGATTCTTCTGTCTTTAAAGTCATTAACTGATTGGACCGGCGTGGTGCCCACTCTTTCTTTCTTCGAAGACTTATAGACTTCGTGAGTCGGCAAATATATATCTGGTAGGTCGATCAGCGCCATGCTGTCGCCGCGGGCCTCACAAGTTGTAATCATATGTTCTGTTAAAGTGGCTTGTGTGAGGCCGGGTGCTGTCAGTACATTCATGTCAGTAACTTCTGGATCCGAGATCGTGTCGATTGCACGTTTCCAGGTGTGATATGCGTAGCTTGTGTCTTCTGTGGGAGATGCCCCTCTCCATTGCTCATTATAAAGCGGATCGGGCTTCTGGATGTCGAACCCATCGGCGCCACCCCAGAACGGGGCCGTAAATCTATCAACTCCATTGTTCAATATTGAAGTGTAGCTAGCTGAGGTTGCTGATGCTTCTGCTTGGCGCGAGCCAGAGTGATAGATATATCCATTTGCTCCGGATACAATGTCATCTAAGGAGAAGATATATGACCAGGCTTTAACGCCGGCTACACCATCAACGTTGGCTACAGCACCATCGGTGCCGGCCGTTGGATCTACTGGGAAGTCTGCGTACAACAGACGGTGCCAGTCGATTACGGATGCGTCAGGAATAGAATTCGCTGCTGTGCGTGTCGTGGACCAACCCCAATATGCATCTTTTGTGTCGGATAATCCTCCGGCACTGGCAGATATGCGAAGTCTGTCTTTCGGGAAGTGGATGGATGCGGTTGCTGCGGAGATACCGATGCCTCTCATATCATCTTCACCTAATCCGACATCCGCATGCAGACACCTAATACCGACAAAAAATTGAGTATTAAGTAGGCCGGCCTGGGTGGCTGTGGGTGGCTTGCCCTCAAAAGCTATGAGATCGTAGTCGGCAGTACCCCCATACCGAGAAATGCCGGCGGCAAGCATGCTGGCGCTGGACTGGAGAAATTGGCCACTAAGATCAGTAGTTACTGACGCCGTGTGAACCGGGGCATTCCCAGGAGGACCAAAGTAGCCAAACGGCAAGCAAGTCGGATCCGTTGCGGCAGAATCAACTTCTGGGTTGATCTCTACATATACAAATTTCGATAGATTTGGATATTCTCCGTATTCTTTCAATATCTTTGCTGTGGGATCCCATGATTTGTATTTGTCTCCGATCTTGCGCGCAATGAAGCTCGGACTTGATGGATCGAGATTGCAGCTGTCGAATCTCTCTATAACTTGTACGGTGTTGTCGGTATCATTGACATTCCGGAGAACTACCGAGAAAGTACCGTAATCGGTTACTGTCGAGTTGGATGCGCGGATCTTTTCGATCGAAACCTTCACGTTCTTGTGAAGCCACTCGCCATGGCCGCGGCCTTTGAGTCTAAACAGTTTTTGCTGATTCTTAGCGTCGTAACTGGTGGGATTTCCACTCAAGTCTTGGCCAATAAACCAACCAGCAACTGCCTCTCTAGAGGCTTGTGCTTTCATGTTTTGGGGGCCAACACCAACAGAGCCACTCTTCGCGATACCAAGAATAACTCCTTGAAGTGTCGTAGAATCATCTACGCTAAGGTCTCTTAACTCTTGTTCGAACGTTTCACCAAGCCAGACATCTTCTGTTGAGCTTGCGGGGAAGAATGCGGCCGCAGTAGAAAGCAACTGCGGATTTGTATTGACCCGCTTGCGAATAAACTTGTCGCTACTATCATCAAAATTAAACTTGATTATTCGGGTACCCTTGTTAGAGCCGGATACAACAAGATTAAACAAGCCATCACTATCCATCCCAATTACTACGCCGGCGGCGTTTATGGTGTCATTTACAAGACTGCCGGTTTGTGTCCCGGCACCAGTGCCGGTACCGATAGTTCTAGCAGACCCTCTAAGTTGCATGGAACCAGAATTCATATAAAATACCGCAGCTAAATTAAGAGCGTTCGTAGTCCACGAATCTCCCACCAGATTAGCAGTTGAACCGCTAGCACACACAAATAGTCCATAGGCGCCACCCATCTCCCCCGGGATTGTACTTGGGTTGTTTGTGGTCTTCCAGCCTGCTGCTGCGTCTCCGCCGGCGTCGGATCCGACGGTCGTTTGCTGGCCTAGAAGGCGGACATAAGTAAGGGGGGCGACTCCGGACCTCAAGAATGCATTTGCTGCATATGTCCCGTACATCGGAGATGAGTAGTTTCCTTTCCTATATACATCGTCATTGGAACCACCGGGGACCGTGTTACCGAACATATCGATAAATTCTGAATATGAATTGACCTTTACTGGTTGCATCGCCAATCCGCGCGATGAACGGCCCATAACTGTGGGGCCGATGGCTTCCGCTATGTTGGGAATTCCGGAGTTATCGATTTCGTGAATAAAAACGCCCGGCGATATAAACTTAAAGCTTTTGACTGACATGTAAAGGTTTCCTTAGTTATTTTTTTATGCGTTGAAGAATGTGTCTCCACCACCGTTTACAGTGATGGATTTGCCCTTGGTCTCAACACGGGCCCAATCATACTTGAGAGTAAGTGACATTTCTGTCAAGTCATCTCCGCCGTACTCAAGATCGCCATATTTCACTTCTGTGATAAAGGCGTTCCATAGGGTCCATGTTTCAAGTGGCTTGCCATCTGAATCTAACTGAGCGATTACCACAGATCCCAGCGCGCCGGCGGCTTTGGCCTTCGACATCGTGCCCATACTTTCATTTGTAGAATCGGTAGGAGGCGAATAGCCTGACTGTGTGATAATGTCGGAGAGTGTGGCGGCCACGTCTGGTTCTGCCGGATCAACCAACGTTAATGTGACATCTTGCCAAGTAACTGAACCCGGGTAGTAGAAAGTATGGTTTAAATACTTGTGCTCCGAGGTGGCTATCTGGAAAGATGGCTTTGAAATCGTCTTTGCGTACCAAAGAACGGATGGGGTTAATCCCGTGAAAGACACTGTAAATCTGAATTTTCTTTTTGGATCTTTTAGCGTCGTATCAGCTCCAAAGTTTGTTGACCAGAATGGCATTATTAGTTTCTCCTTTAATCTAAATTAATTAGTCAATTCATAAGTATTAGTCATCAAATGATGCACCAGTTGATGTAATAACAAAATCAATAGCAATATATTCAATAGCACGGGCCGGTTTGACCATTATTTTGGCATACAAAATATTTTGGTCGATTAGGTCCGGTGTAGTGGTTGATTCATCAAGAATCAGTTTATAGTCTGTGATGCCGAACTTTGTCTTGACGTTTGCCAAGAATGGTTCGACCAATCCTTTGAACCTATCCCATGTTGCTTGAACATTTTGTTCAAACAATATTTGGGCCGAGATGATTGAAATCTGCTTCTTAAGATAGATGGACAGTCTGCGTACATTAATTCTATCTAGCGCGGAGGTGCCGTCTTGCAGAGTCTTTTGTCCGAATACCACAATCCCTGTGTTGGGGAATGAAGCTATTGGATTAATTTTTGCCTCGTACAATAGATCGCGATCTCTTGATGTAAGTCGTTCGGTTACACTTGTAATTGGGAGGCCTGCAGCGCCTTCTGTTAGGCCGCCGCGGTTAAAGCCAGCAGGAGCAAACCAAACAGCTGTTTTGGCCTCAGAACTGCCCAGAACACCTATCATGGCGACACTGGGTGGAATCCACAACATTCTCCCTGTTGCGGCGTCTCTTGTTTGGACCCATGGGTAGAATGTGGCTCCATATGAAGAGTCAATTCTTCTGTCTTTTAAGTCATTAACCGCTGTTTGTGGAGTTGTGCCGCGGCGAGATGATTTATCAGAATAATATTTCTCATGAGGAGGGATGTATACGCTGGGAAGATCTACAAGCGCCATGGCGTCTCCTCTATCCTCGCACATGTTTATCATGTGTTCAGTTAAAGAGGTGTTGGTAAGGCCAGGGGCCACCATAAGATTCATATCAACATATTCTGGATCTGCAGCTGTGTCGAATGCTCGGCGCCAGGTGTGATACGCATAACTTGTGTCTTCAGTTACTGAGGAACCCATACCTTCATTATAAAGCGGATCGGGTTTCTGAATGTCCCAGCCATCAAAGCCACCCCAGAAAGGTGCAGTGAATCTGTTATGCTCGTTGTCTAGGATCGGAGTCCAGCTAGCTGATGTGGCAGATCCGGCTGCAATGCCGGCTGTTGCCAGGCCTTGGTTTGCACGAGAGCCTGATTGATAATAAAATCCATTGTCGCCACTAACTAAGTCGTCCAATGAGAAAACGTAAGACCATGAATCTATACCATCAATGGCATGGAACTCAGCGATAGCGCCATTTGTGCCAGCTGTTGGATCATCGGGGAATCCTGCATATAGTAGTCTGTTGGGGGCTGCAACACTATTGTCGTTTTTGGTCGAGGAGCTAACTCTCGTGGTTGAAAATCCCCAATATGCGTTTTTGGTGTTTGTTAAGCCTCCATCACTGGCTGATAGTCTGCTTCTATTAACTGGGAAGATCAGAGATGCTGTGACTGCTTGGGCTGGTAGGCCACCTCCGGCGCCATCGCTGGCCGGTACTTCTCGGACGTCGCCGGCCATTGAGATGGGCCAAGGGGCGCTGGGATAGCTGGGGTCGAAGTTCGGATTCACAGCAGCCTTGTTATAAATGTGTCCGACAACCACGTTGCTACTGGGGTTTAACCCTTGTGCGTTGATAACGAAACTCTTGTGAGAGCCCAAGTCATAGTCCGTGTAAAGCACGGCGCCGGTGCCACCAGAGCCCGTAACATCTGTAAATTTGGGGGGTCCGAAGAATCCAAATGGAAGATAAAGTGGGTCTGTGGCTGCCGAATCAACTTCAGGATTAACCTGTACATAAACAAACTTTGAGTTATTTGGATAATCTCCGTATGTCTTCAATCTACGGCCGATGGGATCCCAGCTTGTATATTGATCGCCAATTTTGCGAGCAACATAGCTGGGGCTTGTGGGATCGAGAGTACAGTTATCAAATCTTTCCATAATTTGTACATTGTTGTCTGTGTCACTGAGAGATCTCAGAACCACCGAGAAAGAACCGTATTCGGTTGCGTTGGTATTTGACTGTCGTATGTCTTCGATGGAAACTTTCACGTTTTTGTGCAACCACTCTCCGTGGCCGCGGCCAACCAACTTAAACAGCTTCTGTTGTAGTTGTGGAATGTAGGATGTCGGGTCTCCACTTAAGTCTTGGCCAATAAACCAACCTGCAACCGCCTCGCGAGAAGCTTGCTTCTTCATGTTGTGGGGGCCGGTACCGGTTGAGCCACTTAGCGCAATTCCAAGAATTACTCCTTGAAGGGCTGCAGTGTCCAGATCGCGGTCTCTTAGTTCTTGTTCAAATGTCTCTCCAATCCAGACATCATCAACTGTGGCTGCGGGATAAAAAGCGCCGGCGGTGGTTAATAGCTGAGGGTTTGTGTTGAACCTTTTTCTGATGAATTTATCGCTGTTGTCATTAAAGTTAAACTTGACTCTTTTCGGAGAAGACGTGTTAGAACCACTATATTCAATGGTGAATAGATTATCGCTATCCATACCCAATACAACTCCGCGGGCGTTATATGTTCCAAGTGTGCCGGTCATGCCGAGGGCGGTGCCTCCACCAGCCCCCGCGCCACGCACAGAGCCGACAAGGCTAAGAGAGCCCGAGTTCATATAGAATGTGGCTGCTAAGTGTAGTTCTTTACCATCACTTGTACAGTCTGTGTCCGATCCTGAAGTACATACAAAGAGGCCATATGCCCCGCCGGTTGAATCGTTGCTGGTGCCAAGGTCTTCAGCGGTTTTCCAGCCGGCTGAAGCGTCCAGGCCTGCAGTGCTGCCGGCTGATGTCTGCTGCCCAAGAAGGCGAATGTATGTGACTGGGCCAACTCCTGATCTCAAAAAAGCTTTTGCAGCATAAGTTCCATACATCGGAGAAACATAGTTTCCATCACGATATACATCATTATTTGAACCACCTGCCACCGTGTCGCCGAACATATCTACAAACTGAGAATATGATTCTACTTTTATTGGCTGCATGGCTAAGCCTCGTGCAGAGCGGCCTACAATGACGGGGCCGATGGCCTCAACTGTCTTTGGGAGATACGAGTTATCAATTTCGTTAATGAAAACCCCGGGCGATACAAACTTAAAATTCTTTACTGACATGTTTTTTTTTCCTTCACTCGTTTGATGGGCACTATTGTGGTCTTTAGTGTTGTCATAAATAAGTAGTATTTTTATGCTCAAACGTCATGAAGCAAATTAAGAATTTGTTTTTTGCTTCATGAACTACTATCCAAAAAAACCACCGTTGCCTGGGACCGGAGAGGTTTCTCTTGGATAGGTTAGTTCTACAACATTCTCATCGACTCTAATAATTGGTCGGTCGGCGTTTGCGCCGTCGCCTATTAGATAGCCAAGAACCTTTATTGTGATCTCGGATGAAAACATTCGCATATCTTCCCCTAAATTACCAATGTTGTTGTTATGTGTAAAGCTATCTTGTATGAAGGCCTCATACATGTGACCGTCTCTTTTCATAACAAATGAGTTTATTTGGCCCGGGCGAGTAATGAACGGCGTCATCAGACTGTTCATCTGTTGTTGGTATTCAGACTTAATCGTGATCTTATAATCTACATTGATATATACCGGAATCGGTATCGACAATGATTGTATCACAATCTTCTTATTCACTCTGGGGGAATTAAGCTGTTTTTTTGTTCCCAGGTTGTTTCTTGTGGTGTTAGCAACCGCAAAATTCCTTGTTTTATCTTCTTTTATCTTTTTGGCGATTACCATCCTTCCTGATCTTCCATCTTTCTCGCTCGAATAAATATGGGCTTGAAATCCACCCTTTCTCGTTGGGTCTTTGGTAATTCCAGTTCTCTCTATACTTATTAAAGGTAATTTCAGGGCGCCGCCATTGTCGCGAAGCTCTTTCTCGTTCTTTATTTGAAATGCCCTCTCTGGCGCCTGCCAAACTACTGGTACGGCTGTGAAGCCTTCGTTTGTTGTGGTGCTGAGGTCTAAGTCTTCCTTTAGCCACGACACTATCGCGTAATCTATTGTCTCTATGCTTGAAGCTAACATACCCAATTCTTTTAGAGTATGTTCAGAGCTACCTTCTGGCAGCATCGCAAAGTCAAAGTTATCAGGTAGCATCAAATAAGCCCTTTCTTGCCCTGCGGCATCTTGCAGATATTTCAAAACCATGTTCAACTTGACCAAATAGTTTTTTCTTCTCTTGTAGTTTAACTATCTCGTAATAATGTTCTCCGTACAAAACAAAGTCACCTTCGCGAACATATAAGTCTTGATCTTCTTCTAATCTGCGTCTGTGGAAGTGTACATTTATCTCCCATGTCTTGTCAATGCCGGCACTTTCCATATATTCGGTGGAATAATCAGTAAATTCTACCATTGCATATACTCTAACTGGTGGGAGGTAGGTTTTATTTATTGCCTCTCCGTATAGGTCATGAAAATTGGTTGTTTCCATATCTATCGGATAATAAAGCAATTGCTGGCCGATGACCTTCTCAATAAGTTCATCATTGACTTGTTTTACTAGATCTCGCTCTTTCTTACCTAGGAATAATGGGGGCGGCGGTGCTTCTGGTTTTTTCCAATTGTTTGCCATGGCTTATTATCCCACAAATATCGGCAGTGGTGCTCGTCTCAAGGTTTCTTCTACTGCGGTCACCTTTTCTGAATCTGTTTTCGCGAGGGCCACATATTCCATTTCTTTAAGCATCTCTGTTAGTTTGTCTCTCAAATTCGCTTGCTCTTCTTTTGCTTGAGCCAGGAGATCTGAGTGATTCAAGGTGACACTCTCTCCTGGAATTGGGATCGTTGTGAATTTACCTCTGATTTGGCCTAGCATCTCTTTACACAGAGCTAACGCAAATTTTCTAATCCATTGCTTACCAATTGCATTAATATTCTTATATGGTAAATTGCCAATTGGTAAAGTATTCATGTTATTGACGCCATTCACACCGGTGTCATAATTATCGTCTGAGTCCCACGCATTTCCATTAATATAGAAATTAAACCACATGCGATCTGCTTGATTCATCCCCCAATCACTTGGCGTTGGGTACAACCTAACACGATTATTAATTATTTCATAAGAATACATCGATGTTCTTGTATAAATGCTATCTTCATACATAATGGCCTGAAGCTTATTCTGCCACGTGGGAACTAGTTCAAATGTGGAGTCATCCGCAAATTGTCCGTATGTCGACATATTTCCTACAACTCCAATTCCTCCATAATAGCCGTAAAATCGCCACATGGCACGTGGTGACTTGAAAAACACCTTGTTAATCACTATTCTCTGGTCGTCATTGACTTTATCCTCGAAATCAACTTTATTACCACCATCATCTAGGCCGGTTTTTGATGCTGCTTGAATTATTTCCTGAAGATCATAGTCTTGCTGGTTATGGACTATAGCGAATGAACCAGAATACTGTCTAACTGTACCACCTTGGCCGGTTGATGAAATAAGTCCATCCCCCACCTTCTTGGAGTATTCGAACTTAAATCTTGGATATTTAAGTTCTACGCTGAAGTCTCCTAAGCTCGATGAGAAATCGCTCTCCTTCATATTGCCGTAGTGGTCAAAAGTGCCTGTGGTGTTACCTAGGGCGTCTGAAAGCATGTTTTTGCTTTGGTGCAGATTGACGATGTATGAATACTCTAGAACAGCTTCTTCGTACGCCGCATATACATTTGCAGGCGTCAGTTCGATATCAACAACGTCGCCGCCTAGTTTTTTATATACATATGCAACCTGTAGGGCGGCGCCAGTCAAGAAATCTACTGATCCCGTATACATTCCAAACGGCAATGAGCCTGAAACTGCTGCTGCACTTCCTGTTGAAGTTAGTGTAATAGCACTATTCTTAGACTTTGGGCTGAGGTTAGTAGGCACGCATGTTCCCTCCTAGGAATAAATAGTAAAGACGCTTACAAAACTCGAATCAATCAGCATAAACGTTTATTTTATGCGTTTCGTGAAATTGTTTTGGATTTTGTGGTGCTTCTGCGTGTCTTCTTCTTGGGCGCCTTGGCTTTTTTAGTGATTGGCGCTTTAGCTGCTTTCTCCGGAGCCGGTGCTGATTCTGCCGCGGCAAGTGTAGCAGTTACAGCGGCAGTGTCTGTGACAGCCGTTGGTGCTGCCTTGATCACTGGGATATCAATCTCCGGTGGTGGTGTTACTACAGTCGATTCAGTGACTGGAGCGGCGGTTGTTATTGCATCCTCGGTTTTCATGACGTATTTCATGCGGGGGTGGTTACTGTACTTAGCGCTGAATTTCTTCTTTGATGAGAGCATTCTTCTTTTCTTTCCCATGTGGAACTCCTTGTGTTTTGTCCATTAATAAGTAGTTTTAAAATAACAAAACGAAAATCTCAAAAATTGGAGGCGAAAAAAATTTAGGAGATCGACATTTTCAAAAAAATCCCCCCAACCCAAAAGGGAAGGGGGGAAAACATAAGTTTATATTTTAACTGTATTAAATTTTAGCTATCGCTAAAAACAATACCATTAGTTTTAGCAGTGGACATACCGCTGACAAGCCACACAGTGCCATCCGAGACAAGATCGATGTAGTCACCTGCCAAAACGGCAGTTCCAAAAGTAGCTACAATATTGCTGCTACCATTAGCCGCGTTTCCGTGGTTAGAGTCCAATGAAACCGCTCCCCCGGCCATGTAATCCCCGGCCACTGCAGTTACCGTGCAAACGGCTGTAGAATAATCTGCCGTTTGAATGATCTTAAATGACATCCCAGCAGTGGCTGCAGGAAGGGTGATATCCACCCCGTTTTGTCCCATCAGAATAACTTTGCCGCTATCCGATGTAGTTAATGTTGTATCCGAAGTTACGGATTTAGTCGCCACCTTGACGTGGAATAACTCGTTTTGATTTTCGTTAATCAGGCTACGAATTCGTGCCCAACCTACTCTTTTGGTTCCCATAATATATTTCTCCTTATATGAATATTAATTAGGTCAATTAACGAAGGGATTTCTCCCCTCGCCTATAAGTAGTCCTCCCCAAAATGAAAGCGTATGATAAATGAAAGCCCCCGTTAAAAAACGGGGGCTTTGCATTATAGTAGGTTACTAAGCTATTGTTTAGCCAGTAGCACCGGCTTCACCAAGTAGTCCGCGGACAATAACGAGGCCGTAAAGGTCAGGACGCACCATCTTCTTGGCATAACGCGTCATGACTCCCTTACGGGGCACGAAGTCTTCAGGTCCGAAGATTGTGGGCGTAGTTTGTAGCGGCACATAGGGTGCATATACATAACCAGATTCAAGGAAACTTGAACCTCTACGACCAACAAGGATCACGTTGCGAAGGAAGTACGGATCAACAATGACATCGAACTTCTTGCTAAGCGAACCAGTCTTCACTGCACCAACAGAACCCTTCTCATCATCATGTGTGACGGAAGCTCTGAAGCCGGCTGTGAATTCTAGGATGTTAGCAACTTCGGGAGAGCATACAATGAAGTTAGCTCCGCCGCGAAGGGTCTTGCGGTGAATCTGAGCAGAAACATCGTTGATTGTCTCAACGAGAGTCTCATACCATTCACTCACAGTACCAGTGAAGTCGGGAGCCGCTGAGGACGCACCGATTTCTGCACCTGTTGTGCGATTAACAAACAGACCTGGAGAACGAGCCCAGTAGTATGTTGCAGCTGTTGCACCATTTACTAGGTCAGATAGGATCTCGCGATCAATCTCAAGAGCGATTTGCTCAGAGAGAATGCTTGTAAGCTCAACCTCGGCATCAAGGTTGTGGTAGGCGTTAAGGTCTTGACCTAACTCCGGTGTCCACTTAGCCTTGAGCTTCTTGGTTTGCGCTGTAATCGCAATACTATCGACCTTGATGTCGATCTCTGGGATATTCTTCTCTGCTTCGAGACCCCACTCAGCTTGACCAACAACACCACCTAGAGCGCTAGCGTTAGTTAGATCATCTGTTTGGGCCCAGGAAACCGTGTTTAGGGCTGAGGTAAGCTGAGACAGAACAAGAACGCCCTGTCCCGTTGCATCCACTGCGTCAGTGCTGGCTGCTCCATCAACACCAACACCAACAAAAGTCAATTCTAGACGTGTGCCGGCTGCATTTTTGCGAGTTTGGCGGCGTACCAAGCGAGCCATGGGGGCGCCGGCTTTGTCTTCCAAAATACCATTGCCTTCGCTACTGGAGACGTTGAATGACTGTGGCCCCTGTGTATTAACCTGATCTAGACCAGATATCAACACCGACACTACTGTAGCCACCGTTGAGCCAGAGACAAAGTCTGCGTCATAACGTGTTGCCTTGGTGACCGCTGTGTTCCACCCAAAGACGCCGTTTTGGACAGCTTGTGGTGTTAAAGTTATAGCGCTGGCAAGAGCTGAACCAGTCGGAGAGGAATAACCGTTATTAAGGTTATATCCGCCGCCGGCGTCACCCAGCTGTTGAGCCAGATCGATACCATCGGCGATTCCCTTACCAACTTGGTTTCCACCATACAACGAACTAGATAGATCGTATCCTAGGCGAGATTCTGTCGTAGGGAAATCACCTGATTCCTGGCTGACTGTGAAGTCGAGGAAGAAGATGAGGCCGGATGGCAGACTCATCGGCTGAACACTAACGAGATCGTTAGCGATAAGACCTGCGAAAACACGACGAACAATCGGGAATGCAACGGCCGCAAAGCCCTCAACATCTCCACCTGCCATCGATGAACTTTCACGTAGAAGCTCTTTAGCTTGGTTCTCAAGCAAACGAGCCATAGTTTGACGGGAGCGATCCTTATCTATTCCTTCGAGTAGACCGGTCTTTTCCCATTTTTGTAATAAAGCATGACCTTCGGCACGGACATCACGATTGATGACACCTTCAGTCAGCCTTTCAATAATACTAGACATTTAAAATTACCTCCTTATATTTATAGTTATTTTATTCCAGCTAGTCTCTTCATCCTCTCTTGGAGAGGATCAGAGGGTGCGCTCTCTTGACGAGTCGCACGTAACATAGTAGAACGTTTTGATATTGCTTCGCTCAGTGATTGTGGTCGCCTCTCTGTAGGAGATGACTCCACTGTGCTTTGAAGTGTTTCAAATACTGTCCTTGCTTCTGCTACTGAACCGACGCTAGAAATCGCTTCGACAATTTTATCTTTTTGTCGCTCATTTAGGGAGGTATTTCGTAAAATACGGTTCGTGTAAAGCAAGCGAGCATTAGAAAGATTTACATCTTGTAATCCTTCCTGTAACTCTTGTACTGCTTGCTTATACTTTGTGTTTTGCTCTTTGACTTGGTTATTTTCAAAAACCAACTCTTCTTGAGCTTTCTTCAAATCTTTTAAATCTTGTGCGAGATCGGTGGAACGGCGGTGTGCTAGCTCCTTCTCCATTTCCCACTTGACACTTTCTGCTGGGCGGCCGGCCCAGCCAGATAGGTCTGCACCCATATCAACTGTGAGCTTCTCTACGATTGCATTTGTCAAATCGTCGATACGGAGAGCTTCTGTTTGTGTATCGTCTTCTTCAGTCACGGTCTCCTCGGATATTTCTTCTTCTTGTACTTCTTCGGTAGATTCTTCGACAACTTCATCGTCTTCAGACATAATGTTTTGAATGTCTTCTTCGGTAAGCTCGATCTCTTCTTCATTGACCGCGGCATCCAGTTCTTTGAGTGCTTCTTGTAGGGCACCCAGATTAATTTCTACTTCGTTGCTATCGCCGACATTAGAGAATTTGTCCAAGTGCTCTCCAGTGTGGGCAGATAAACCATCGGTTGCTGATAGTTCGACGTCATTCTCGGTGATATCTTCAGATGTGACTTCAGGGGCGCCCAGATCATCAGATGGCATGCCGATGTCGGCCACTGGCTCTTCTATGTCCAGCATTGGCTCCTCAAGTTCAATTAATTTATCTAATGTTTCGCGTACTTCGTTAGAATACTTTTCTATAATCGATGATTCTGCGTTTTTTAGAGCCGCCTCTCTCAAGGCCCGGGCATCTACAATCGCCTCTTTAAGCAAGCTAGACATAAATAAAATAACTCCTGAAATAATAGTGTTGCAAAATAAATAGTATTATTGTGATAGAAAACCCATTTATATTCTGCAGATTGTGTTGTGTTTGTGTTTAGTTGGGTTCTTTTTACCAAAATTCAAGCCCGATCTGTCACTGGGCTCGGTGTTACCATGGTGTATCTGGCTATTCTGCATATATAGTTTCTTTAAAGTATAATCTATTCAGATAGCGTTGAATGGATAAGTTACCGATTCTCATAAAGAGGGGTGTCTCCATTATTCGCAATGATTGTAGCAACACCGGACGCATCAACTGTGATACTATCACCCCCTCACACAGTCATGGTGTCCGATGATGCTATTAAACCATTTAAATTTAATCTTTTCCTTTTTATACTAAATTAGATGCCAGTTTATACCGTCCGAATGTACTGTTAGTGATTCGTACAATGATGTGACGCTCTTTGTAGCATCTCCATC